>Ga0315549_1002136_pt1 | contig 19293 bp, 14 predicted proteins | sample SalMarSW160200MG_FD_203101 | JGI IMG/M metagenome (GOLD analysis project Ga0315549, IMG submission 203101) | Salt marsh sediment microbial communities from the Plum Island Ecosystem LTER, Massachusetts, United States - Salt Marsh Sediment SW1601-200 ... | reverse complement strand
TCACATTCAACGGCCTGTTGGTGTGGAAAAATAGCTCTTTCTATTATAATAGACGCTAAACACCACAAAAAGTTACAGCCTTTTTTGTAAAATCTGCGTAAATTACGTAAAAAACGGCATTTTCAGCATCGGCAGCAAAAAAAAGGCCGACCCACCAGGGATCGGCCCCATGAAGGAGTATCACACAGGAACTCAAGTGCTGCCTACACCAACAGGATGGTTTTTCCTTAAACTTGCCCGTAAGGGATTTCCCATTTCCCGTTTCTTCCGAAATGGAAATCCGAGCAGCCTCGGATTCCTGTCTATAATAAAAGACGTGAAAGGACCTATAAAGTAACAAAGTTTTTTATAAATTTTATGTAAAACTTCCTAAAATCGTCGATTTCTGCACAAAAAGGCCGGCCTAATCCAGCTTGGCCTCAAGATTATTCAAACCACACATTTATTTATTTCCCTTTGGCAAAGTCTCCGGATCAAAAATCCCTTCAGGAAATTCCGGATCTGTATCAAGAAAGATCACAGCATTGTTGGTCCCGATTCTTTTTGCATACCATTGTCCGGCATCTGTTTGTCCAAATTCAGTAACTTCTCGAATCCGCGTCTTTTCCACGGAAACCCTGTCGGGATCAACTCCCTCAAGCCATGATTTGTCCCTTTGCCAGGGTGCATTTCGTAAGTAATGCTCTTCAAACCTCTGACATATATAATCGCGTTGGGGATTGAGGTACCACAGCCTTTTGCAAGGTAGTGTCGCCGAGTCTTTGCGTACTTGCCCCTGCCAGAGACGTTGCAGACAAATCAACTTGTTTTGTTTTGAGTACTCGTCATCGAGAACTGTAATCGGCGGCTCTCCAGGGACTCCGAGTCTCAGGTTGGATAGCGGCCAACCCCAAGTGCCAAGTCCAGAAAGCAGATAATTCCTTTCGGGGTCATGCTGTGGAGGTTTAGAACTCCACCTTTTTGTTTTTAAATCGCGTGTGACCATATAACGGTACTCGTTGTCATAGAGCATTATCAACCTGCAGCCGCTGTACTCGCCCCGGGTCCACCACTTAATCTGTGAATCAAAAGTATTTCCCATCTGAGCAGAGTATTTTGGCCAGTTATCAAGGTACTCCAGCCAATCAAAAACCTGGTATTTCTCGGATCTCTGAAGCCTTCCATCGGTATAAACTCGCGTGACTTCATCAATTACAACTGCGCCGATTCGCTCGATATTATTGTAGTGCGCTTGTACCACAATATATCGCGACGGCGCATTCTGGCGGTACGCCTTGTAAGTGTTGAATATCTCTTCGGCCTCCGGCTTCGTGCGGTCATCAATGACAGCAGCCGACCTTGGTGCCCCAAGTTCATAGATATCTGTCGGCCCGTCATCAGGATAATCAAAAGTCATTTCACCAAACACCTTTACATTGCCATCAGGTTCATACCCTCTAAGCTTCAACGTCATAATTAAGTGGGTGTCGCTGTCTACCACAAAGAGCCACTCCTCAACTTCCTTATTTCCCCTCGGAATTCTAACTTTATATATTTCAACATCGCTTCCGTCATATTCGTCGTTCTTACGCGTTACCTGGGTTCCTTCGTTTTCACTCAGTTGTTCTACAATCTTTTCCAGCAATTCCCATGGCGACCCCGCTCCCGCCACGAATTCTCTATTTCTAAGGCTGGAAATAGTTATTTGCTCTGTACCTGGGTTGTATGCATACGACACTTGCTTGTTATAATCGATGAGAGTTAGTTCACCATTCTGTTCTTTGCTCGCTTCAACCTTTGACGCGAACGAGTACCAAAACTGGCTTTGCTCTTTGTGGACTTCTCGCTGCATCTGGAGAAAAGCGTGTGCCCAGGGCATTTTTTTCATGTTCTCCATAACCTGGCCTAATGCGACACTTGATCCATCAATTGAGCTACCGAACCAGGTTACAACAATCGTTACTGCAATAATTATCACGGCTGCGGCAGCAAATTTCATAAAAGGACTCTTAATAATTCTCCTGACCAACTTATTATTAATTCTGTTAGATTCGCAAAATGTCGCAGTTTCAATGCGGCTCATTACATTCTCGACAATCGAGTCATTGGAACCTATTGCCCGGCCTAACTTCTCCAATTTTTCTTCGACAGTTTCTTTAATAGTCATCTTTCTGGCCTTTCCAATATATTTCGCAGCCGTTTGTGTGCCCGCGAAAGCTGCTTGGTTACTGTGCCGACACTTCGCCCAAGTATATCGGCGACTTCTCTTACGGAATGGCCGGAGAAATATCGAAGCATTATCACCTGCTTTTCACCCTTTGGCAGCTTTATAACCGCAGCCAAAAGCCATTGTTTTTCCTCATCAAGCTGGCCGTTAGGATTTTTTAATGCTGTAGACACCGCTGTTTCCAGCGAGGCTTCTTTTGGTTTCCGGCGTACAAAGTCAAGCGCACGTCGGCGAGTGATTTTCATCAGCCAGGGCCCGAAGGCCCCGGACTTTCGCAGTGAGGGCAGATTCTCATAGGCAGTTACAAAAGCATCCTGCGACACGTCTGTTGCTAAATGATAATCGCCTAAAACGTCCAGCGCTATCGCACGAACCGGACGCTCGTAACGCTTGACAAGCACTTCAAAAGCCCGCTTGTTGCCATTAAGAACAGCATTTACCAATTCAGCATCTGACTGCACCTTGCAAGGTCTCCACATTAAAACCGAAGCGCTTCTATTAATAAGAGCGAATCGAAGGCAAAAATGCGACAAGAAAAAAATCCCCCCGGAGATAATATTGCAGCAGCTTTTGCAGGCACAGCCCATCCACTCTTATGAGGTAGTAAATACAGAGCTACTTTTTTAATTGCTTGATTTGCTTCGCCATTTCATTAACGCGCCATTCGATTGAGGAAAGTATCCAGAATTTGAAGTGATTTACACGCATCTGACAGTGTATCAGATAGATAATTTTTATTGATAGTGTTACCGTTGCCAGCTCAATCATCAGGAGACGCAGTTGCTGGCCTCCGATTATTGAAACGATAACAGAGACCACAATCACGATAACAAACACTATGTTAATTAGCTTTGTACGAAATTTTGGTATGCCGCCGATTTTGCCTATAATTGCTCTGACCCGCTCTTTTTCTTGCTGGAACTGTTCTAACTCGTGCTTCAGGTCGTCAATTTCGTCCTCTCGATTGTCATATCTTTGCTTCATAACTGCTCCTTTTGCCAAAAACACCTGGATTCATTTTTTTATTTATGTTTCAACGACATTTCACATATGACTTTCGCCTGGTTACACCGCTAAAATTATCTGTTGTTATAATAATCTTTTCGCTTGGCGGATACAAATGTTTCGGCGTATTTTTACCGAACTCCCGTTGGCTGCCACAGTGGAGAAATCTTGTGTTTTACCGGCCATTTGACAATGCGATGGCCTCAAGACGTGTGCTTGGCCCCTTGTGTCCATCCCAATTCATAAATTTTTTGTTGACGGAATCAGTAAAATCGACACAATATAGCGAACTTAAGAAAATCTGTGAAATGAAAACGCAGCAATAAGGTATAAATAAAGGGCAGCTTAGAATGACCAAAACAGTAAAAGCAAAAGTGAAAATCAGCAAGAGCAGCGATACATTAGCAAATACAACAGAAAATATTACGGTTAAAGCTGCAGGATATTTAGAGCGTGGCTGGGTAATTGCAAATCATAAGTTAGTATCATTCCACGCCGCATTTATTTCCTCGGTACTGAGTGTTCCAACGGAGGTTGAAGGCAAGCTCCAGACGCTGCATTTTATATTTGCAAGCTGGGAGACTTGGATTTCTCTGATTATCTGGTACCTGTCCTGGCATATTGGGATTGCCATCCACGAGATGTGCCACTTCTTAACAGCCGTTAAGTTGACGGCTCTGAATAAGGATTCTCAGGAAAAAGCCGACGCCGTCGTTCGAGGTGGAGGAAGTAAATTCGGATGGTATGCAAAGATGTTCCTGCTGATACCTTGGGGCAAGTTCTACGGTATCAAAAAGGAAGGCGGCAACTTCGCTCCCGACGCACCATACAATTTGGCCGTCGCAGCATCCGCGCCCATCTGGAGCGGTTATTTGGCTCTGATTTTTTTGCCGATTGCTGCCATTGGCATCGGCGTGGGCCTGGCCGCAGGCAGCGAAATCCTCATTTACATAGGTCGGTTCTTCCTCGCTCCCGGCTGTGTGGGCCTTTTGGACCGGTTGCTGGCAGACCCTGGTAAGCTCAAAGAGTTTCGAAGGAGAGAAAAACTTGCTGCCGACCAGGCAGCAAGAGCCGCAGAGGCCGTCTCTGAGGAAAGTTGGTTGTACCAGGTAGCAAAAGTAAAGCAGAAAATGCTCGATACAAGAATGCAGACAATTACTCTAAAAGATGGTACGAAGGTTATGGCACCCTGGCAGTTTAGAAACTGTGCTATGGGCGGACGCCACACCGAGAAGGAGTATCCTGAGAGCAATATCAGCATGCAGGAGAGTATGTTTATGCCGCTCTCGGCCAAGACCTATGAAGAGGCCCAGGAGATGACGGTTAAACTCCAGTATCGTCTCAAGGAAATTCTCGAATCGGCACCAGGCGCAAAGGTTATGGGTATCGGCCTTGAGGGCGGCCTGGCTCCCTACATAGACAAGGAAGACGGTGACAGGGTACCAGAGCAGAGAATGTGGCGACTGATGAAACAGGCCATCCTGGATTGCGAGTACGTACCCGGCGTGGACGTGGCAATCGCGCTGGACCCGGCCGCCTCGGAACTGGAAAACTTATATCGACAAGAAACTGGACAGAAGGACTCGGTTGGTATGTATCGCTTCTGGCGCGATAAGAGCAAGGTCGATATGAGCCGTGATGAGATATTAGAACTCTATAAGCAGGCCTTGGCAGACGATGTCCCGATTCTGTCCATCGAGGACGGCTTTGGTGAGCTCGACCACGAGGGATGGAAAAACCTGATGAAGGAACTGTCAGATAAAATCTTCATCATTGGTGACGACCTTGTTACAACCAAAGACGAGAACATTGAAAACTGTGCCAGAAATGGCGAAATCAATACCGCTCTTATAAAAGCCAACCAGATTGGAACCTTGTCGGAGACGGTACTTGCTATGCTTACCGCTCTATCCTATGGCTCGGAGCTGGTAGTCTCACACCGTTCGAAGTCGCCGAACGACCCCTTCGAGGCGGACATCTCCACGGCAATGAATGCCTTAGGGATGAAAGCAGGCGGAGGAGCTAATACCGAGAGATTGCAGAAATATGGCAGAGTAATGGAAATAATAGCGCTGGCCAAAGCCTCGCAGAGAGAAATAACCGACAAAGAGAGAAAAGAAATAGAAGAAAACGTCAAAGAACTGGTTCGGATACTGACCGGAACCGAAGACGTTACAGTCATGCCGGATGCCGCAGAAATCGATATTGCCGGGCTGTTAATGCGAATGTTAGCTATCGAAACTGTCAGTGGAACAGAAGAAGCAACCAATGCAGGCATTCCCTCTGCAGCGGCGACCTTGTTCTTGGGCAAAACTGGAACCATTCGTTTCAAAGGCTCAACACCACTCGGAACATCAGCCGGAGTGGATGAAGCTATTCATTACGTCGATAGTATTATTGCTCCGGGCGAGCTAACCAAGAAGTATCCTGATGTGTTTAGTAAGACCGGAGACGGCACATATCGATTCAAGAAGGAGCTGGATTTTGCTGCCATCAAGGCCAAGAATGACGAGAATCTCCTGAAACGATGGAGACAGGCCAGACGCTACGAGGGTATGGGCTGTATGGAGGCAGTCAGGCACATCGAAACAGTTCTTGCCAAGGCATTTATCGGCAGGAGGCTTGCCCAGCTTGGCAGCCTGTTCGATGTGGACAAAGAGCTGCTGCGTTTAGAGTACGATCAAGCCGTGGCTGTGGGAATGCTCTCTGATAGCGCATCAACTGAGGACAAGGTTAGCGTGATGCAGAGAAAAGGCGTCCTTGGTATGAATGCGATTCTATCGATGTCACTGGCTCTGGGCCGGGCAATCGCTGCAAGTCAAGGCAAGGAACTCTGGCAGCTCATCCGGGAAATGGCAAGTGAAACTATGGCAAAGTTTATCGCGGCAAATGCAAAAAATGGCGACAAGAAAGATTTGGCGAGCCTCAAGACTATGGAATTTGAAGAATTAAAAGCTCAGTTTATCAAGACCGCTCAGGAAGCGATTAAAGAGGATAAACTGATATACAAATTGCTTCGAGAACAACTGCCGGTTTATTCTGTATAAATGGAGCTAACAGCCTGAAGCGCGAAATGTAAAGCGGGGGACTGCCCCCCATTTTTGCCGTTGAAAACAGGTGGCTGTACCCAAAAGCCGAAAGCACGAAACACGAACTACGAGATACAAAATTGCGAAGGCAAAATATCATCCGGTCGTTCTTGTTCGTTGTCTTCTTCAGCATCGGCGCAGCAGCGCTGAGCGGCTCTATACTCTTTACTGATTTGCTTCGATACTATAATAACAGAGAGCTGCTGAAAGCAGAGAAGGAACTATCAAATCGGCTCAAGTCCCTGAATGCGGACTACGATGCACTGCTGCAGCAGTTAAGAAACGACCCCAACCTTATCAAGCGCATCACCCTTGTAACGCTCGGCAAAGAAGATAACGATGCAAACACTATCTACCCAAAGGCCACAGCAGAGCAATTAGCCGCAGCCAGGAAAGCCCTGACGGAAGAAACGAGCACAGAGCCGGCCGACACAAGCCTGCCCCGGTGGCTTACCCGCTGCAGAGAACCCCGCCGACGAACAATGCTCTTTTTTGCCGGCGCCGGTTTAATCCTCATTTCGTTTATGTGTTTCGGGCCGGCCAAAGAGAAAAACAAAAAAAAGCCCAAAAGTTAAAGAGGTTCCCCAAATATGCAAACAGGTTGTGGGGGGCTTTTTTATCCCACTGGCAGCGTCTTTACGCACCATTCATCCGGGCAGCTAAAGCCACCCGAAAGATAGCGCCGGTTGGCTTGGCGGTGACGATTTCCACGAAACCGCGATGTGCCTGGGCGAATTTCTTCACGAGTGCAAGCCCCAGGCCCGTGCCGGTGGTTTCCCGCGTAGCCTCCGAAGCGCAGCGGTAGAACTGCTCAAAAACCTTATGTCTAAGTCGATGAGGTACCCCTGGGCCATGGTCCTCAACTTCTATCAGGATGAACCGGTCGTCACTCTTGGTTCGAACAATAATAGTCTTGTCCTCTGCATTGCGTGCATACTTGATTGCATTGTCTACCAGATTAACCACAATCTGTGTAACCGCATCACGGTCGAAAATCCTTTGCCCAAGCTGCCCGAGCTCCGTTTTTATTGAAAAGCCGGTCTGCGCGGCGTATGGCCTCATCATTTCGACTACATCTGTAACGTACTCATTAATATTGCCTACACTAAACGTATATTCTTTCCGGCCCTTCTGGATGCGGGAAAAGTCAAGAACGTTCTCGATGAGCCGGCTTAATCGCTCACTTTCCTGACGCATACTTCCATAATACTCGGCCAGCTTGTCCTCCGATTTGACCCAGTTCTTCTCTAACATCTCCGAGTACATCCGTATGGAAGTCAACGGCGTTCTGAGCTCGTGCGAGACAGCGGATATAAAATCATCCTTCTTCTGTGCCAGCTTGAGCTGCGCCTGCGCATTACGCCATAAACTTCCAAGAGCCAGCGTCACCGCCAAAAAGACTATCGAAATAATACCGAAATACACATGCCGAAGCTGACCTATCTGTTCGGCAATCCACGCAGGATTGATTTCTTTAAGGTGTAATATCAATTCACCAAAGTCAAAGACTAATACTGCCGTATAGGCAACGTCTGAATTTTCTGTCCACCCATTTTTAGTTTGAGGTAATTCAAAGCTCATACCTTTGCGCTTCAATCGCCTTGCGGATTCTTTGACCTCCTCTATCAATTTATTTTCATTGAGCTGGAATCCCTGGAGAAAAGTTTTGTCTTCAATTTGTACGCTTCTGACTAAAAACACCTGTTTGGCAAATACGGATTCCTCAACGTTCACGCCGCCGGTAACTATCGTCTCAAAGCCTCCAACGTTGATCTGCACTGTATCGCTTTGAACTCCTTGCCCGGACGATTGTAAGTCAGCAAACGTATCCGCCGTTTGCACCGTTTGTTCAGCTTGTGCTGGTTGTGGCTGTACCTGCTCTGCATCCTGCGACTCGGCCATTTGCATACCCTGTTGCCTTCTCCGGTAATCTTCTACTCGCTGCTGCAATAGCTCCTGATTTGCAGTGGTATTGTCTATAAATACCTGACGCTGCTGCTCGATAACCTGAGTCTTTTGTCCCTCTGACCGCAAACTCTCGATGGGAAAAGCCTTTCTCTGCCCGCTTTTTAATCCTCCAACCTTTGTGTCCTTACCTTCCTGAACGTTACCTTTAGCCAACTGAGTTTTTTCAGGGGCTTGCGGCGCAATTTTTTGCAAACGATCGACTTCGTTATTGACTGCTATCCCAAATGACCCCGGTGTCACACCATTGAGGACGGGTAGTAAATTCGTTGCTATGTTTTTGCGGTTAAACCCTACCTGAACATATAATTTTTTATTCTCCTCGGAGGGTCCCTCTCTTTGTAGTATGTCATCATTTGGCGTGATGATGCTGCCGTTCGACTCGATTTGAAAGTTGCCGTATGCAAACTCGTTCTCCAGCCCGCCGGCCAGGGGCGAACGTAATAAAGGCATCTGCTGCTCTTGCTGGCCCGGAGAAACGTATTCCGGAACATAATAATAATTATAATCGGTATAGGGGCGGTCCTGCTCTGTCTGTATGAACTCATCGAGTTTACGGTTGACGTCCTGCCTGATTTGCTCCGCCACTTCGGCAAATTCACCCAGGCGCGCACCCTCCAAACCCTCTGCCCACTTTCCGACTGCGTGGTATCCCAGCACCGACAGGCCACACAGGGCAGAAATAATAATCACCGATAATATAATAAGTCGCTTGTACATTTGCTTTAATTTGTCCTGCTGCAGTTAATTTAATTTTCATACTTATAGCCGGCGCCGCGAACCGTTTTAATAATCTGCGGGTCGGCTGAGTTTTTCTCGATTTTGCCGCGCAATTTCGCAATGTGCATATCCGTTGTTCGGGTGCCCAAATCACTCATAGTCTCTTCCCAAACCTCTTTGTAGAGTTCTTCTCTGCTGATGACCCGGTTCGGATTGGCTGCAAAATACTGGATGATAGCCGCTTCCCGCCTGGTAATTTCGATTTCCTTACCGCCGCGTTTCACTTTCAGCGCTGCAATATCAACATCCAAATCCGCAAACTTAAAAGTCTGCCCGACAGCTCGGGCCGGGTCCGTCCGCCGAAGCACCGCCTTTATCCGGGCCAGAAGCTCCTCGAGAGCAAACGGCTTGGTGATATAGTCATCAGCCCCGAGATTCAGACCGGTCACCTTTTCTTTTTCCTGACCCTTGGCCGTAAGCATAATGACGGGAGTTTGCATGCCTTCCTGGCGCCATCCTGTACACAATTGTTCGCCGCTGATTTTCGGCAGCATCAGGTCAAGCAAAATCAAATCAAACTGTTTTTCAGCCACAACCCGCTGTGCTTCGAGACCATCGACGGCCTCGGTGACACCGAAATTATGGTACTCCAGAAAGTCTCTCAGGGCCGAGCGGATTTTCTGCTCATCTTCAACTACTAATATATGCGCTTTTGGTTCCATACGTCACCTACTATATATTATAGACCAAATCGTAACTTAAGGTTTGTAAATACTTTGTAAAAAACCTCACGTCCTATTTTACATCCATTTTACTCAACTCTCAACCGGCTATGTCGTATTATTTAAATAGTCCAAGAAACTATTTATAACTTTTTTGAAGGGAGCTGAAATGCAATGTGTAAACCAAAATCAAAAATGGCTGTACAGATTTGTGTGTCTTTTCGGAATCTGTGTGATGCCCTTCATTCAGGCAAATGTAGCAGCCAATATCTCTGGAGGAGCACTGGCAAATATGCCTGTCACAGAGATTACCGTTTTCAAAGACGGACACGCCTTCGTCCTGCACGAGGGCAAAATGTCGACCAACACCAATGGAAACGTCGTACTTGACTACCTGCCCAGGCCGATTATAGGAACATTCTGGGCCTATTCAGCAGACGCCAAAGCCAAACTCAGCAGTGTAGTCTCCGGCAAACACGTTGTCTCGGTTGAGCGAACAGCTCTGACTATCCCCGAACTCATTGAGGGAAACATCGGCGCTAAAGTCCGCATTACCGAGGCCGGACTCAGCGCCTACGAGACCACCATTCTTGGAATTCCGACTCGAAGCTCCGAGGAACTCGGTCGTATCAATCCTCCGGGAAGCCCGGACAAGTTGCCGCAGCGGGGCAGTATTGTCTTGCTGAAATTTGAAGGTGGTGTTAAAGCTGTTCCTATCGAAAGTATTAGGGAGGTAACATTTCTTGATGAACCCAAACTGCAACGGGCAGACGAGGAATTCCGAAATATAATGACGCTCAACCTTGACTGGGGTAAACGCAAGCCTGAACAGGCCGTAGACGTCGGCATGGTCTATGTTCAGCGAGGCATCCGTTGGATTCCCAATTATCGAGTCGATATCGATGGCAAGGGAAACGCCATTGTCAAACTTCAAGCGACCATCATCAACGAATTAACGGATGTCGAAGACGTCAAGGCACACCTTGTGATTGGTGTACCCAAGTTTGCATTTGAGAAAACGCCCGACCCAATCTCGCTGCAACAAACAGTCGCACAACTCTCGAGTCATTTCCGCCGCGACAGTCAAACCGCCTACGCCTTTTCCAATATGATTATGAGCCAGGCAGCGACGCCTGTACGTCGCACTGAAGTACCGGGTGGCAGTGAGGTACTCGACCTTGGCCCCGACGTTGCCGGCTCCGGCAAGAATGAGGACCTGTACATCTTTACGCTCGAGCATATAACCTTGAAGAAAGGTCAGCGGATGGTCGTGCCTGTGGCCGAATACAAGCTCAAGTATCGGGACGTTTTCATTCTCGACCTTCCGTTCGGGCCGCCGCCGGAGGTTCGGCACCACTTCAACAATGAACAGCAAGCAAAACTGGCACAGCTTTACCATATGCCAAAGGTAATGCACAAGATACGCCTTGCCAATAACGCAAAATGTCCGTTGACGACTGCTCCGGCACTGATACTTCGTCAAGGCCGCGTCATTGCACAGGGCATGATGACATACACCGCGGTCGGCGCATCGAGTGACCTTGAACTGACCACTGCTGTGGACATCGCTGTCGAAAAGCTCGACAGGGAAAGCGACCGCATACCCAATGCAACTAAATGGGACGGATACACTTATGCCCGGAGTAATCTAATCGGGACCATCCACCTGACAAACCGCCGCACAGAAACCGTCGATTTGGAAATCCGGCGTTCCGTCCTGGGCCACATCGATAGCACAACCCATAAAGGTGCAATCGAGCACCTCGGCAGACACGAGGGTGAATGGATGACCTCAAACGGCTTGCCATTCTGGTGGCACTGGTACAACTGGCCACACTGGTGGTACCATTTCAACGCCGTTGGCCGCGTAACCTGGAAATACGAACTCGAACCCAGAAAGAGCGTTGAGCTGGAGTACAAGTGGCATTACTTCTGGCGACAGTAGGGGCGGTTCGCAAACCGCCGGTACAAGTTGATTAGGCTAAACTGTTTCTAAAAAACCTTTTTTGAAAGGAGCAAACGATGAAAAAACAAATCCTAATACTAACACTCGTCGCAATTGTCCTGGCGACATCGGCTGCTTTTGCTGACGTGCAGACAATAACCGGAACCATCTCGAAGGTAACGGTTTATCGCGGCCAGGCCCTGGTAACACGCACCCTCGATGTTGATTTGCCGGCTGGCACTTCCGAGCTAATCGTTACAGGCCTGCCGGCCAAAATCGTTCCCGAAAGCCTGTACGCACAGACTTCAGGTGATATTAAGGTGCTAAGCGTAAGGTATCGGGAGAAAGCGGTCAGGGAAGATACGCGGGAAGAAGTCAAACGGCTCGACGAACAAATCGAAGAAGTCAAAAGAAAACAACTACACGCTAAAAAAGACAACGAAAACGCTACTGATTTATTGAACAAATTCAGAGACCTGTGGAAGCTGGCAGTAGACGGAGCTAACGTTGATTTGAATCGCTCTGTGATGCAATCCGAGCAGATTGAGTCGTTTACAGAGTATCTGGAGGCAAAATCTATTGAATGGCATCAAAAGGCTCTTGATCTGCAGGACACCGAAGCAGACCTTGCAAAAGAGATGGAGCTTCTGACCCGCAAACGCAAAGAGCTCGACGCAGGTCGTTCTCGAACCGAGCGCGAAACAGTGGTTTTTGTCAATAACCAAACCAAGAGACAAGCCACTATAGAATTGAGCTATCTGGTGAACGGAGCTAACTGGACCACACAATACAATCTGCGGGCTGATCCCAAAAAATCAAACGTCCTGGTTGAATACAACGCGGTCGTAAACCAGACCAGCGGCGAAAATTGGGATGGCGTCAGCTTAAGCCTTTCCACCGCCGAGCCGACCATGGTCTCGGCGCCGCCGGTCCTTGACCCGATGCTTGTGAGCCTTTCCCTGCCCGTCCAGACTCAACAGGCTGAACAACAGCGCTTTGTGCAGATCGAGAATCTTCGACAGCAGTTACAATCACGCAAATATAACATTAAAAAGGGTATAGCTGCCAACGTAGACCTTAATGAGCTTGCGATATCCAACCAGAGTTTTGTCCTTCAGGCCACCGGTCAACAGGTAAAAGAGTTCCAAAAACAGTTAGCCGTTATCGCCCGCAACGAGGGAGTCAGCGTAACATATAATCTGCCCGGCAGGCTCAGCCTGCCCAGCCGAAGCGACCAGCAGCTCGTTACTATCGCTTCCGTTTCGGCCAAAGCCGATTTCACGCTCATTGCCACCCCGATACTGACTGATTATGTCTACCTGCAGGCCGAGCTGCTCAACGACAGCGATACGATTCTATTGCCCGGACAGGCCAGCGTGTTCCGCAATGGTGAATTCGTCGGCAAGAGCCAGTTACCGCTGGTTACTATTGGCGGGAAACTGACCGCAGGCTTCGGCATAGATTCTCAGGTCCAGGTAACTCGCGAGCTTGAAGATAAGCAAACACGAATTCAGGGTGGAAACCGCATCGACACGTATCATTACCGCATCGCCCTGAGTAATTACAAAAATACCGCGGTCGAACTGCAATTGCTCGACCGTTTGGGGTACACAGAAAATTCATCCATCAAGATAGAGCTTGTTAAAACCGAGCCGCAGTTATGCAAAGACAGCGAATACCTGCGAACCGCCCGCAAAAAGGGCATTTTACGCTGGGACCTGAATCTGCCCCCCAATACTATCGACGAGAACACAACTATTGTAAAATACAGCTTCACGATGGAGTACGACAGAAACATGCAAATCCAGGCCAGCCGTAAATAAGCCGGCTATGAGGTGAACAGAAGCATCTTCCCGCAGCACAGCCGGAAACTGTGCTGCGGGTTTTTTTACGGATAGGGCTTAAACAACAGGGCAAATCTACATTTTGATACGACCGGCATTCACGATAGGTTTTTTTCCGAAAAAAGATTGTGAAGATGTAAATTTTGGTGTAAACTACAGCGGTATTTTTTGGGACTTGAAGGTTCCAAATTTCAATACTTTTGGCATTTTGACACAGAGGTTTATTATGAAAGCAAATTTTAACAGAACGGCACTCTCCGATGCTTTGGCCCTGCTGACATCCGTGGTTCCAAGCCGAACACCAAAGCCAATACTACGCTGCGTCCAAATCACGACAGGCGAGAAAGAGGCTCGGATTTGCGCCACAGACCTTGAGATTGGCATAAACTATCTTGTCCATGAGGTCCAGGTTGAAGAGGCCGGCGAGGTGGTCGTACCGGCCGACCGCCTGGCTGCCGTCGTGCGAGAAAGTGTTGATGAAGTCCTGTCATTGGAGGCCGCCGAAGGAACCTGTGAAATACGAGGGGCCGACAGCCACTTTAAAATTTATGGGCAGGAGCCGGGCCAGTACCCCAACGTACCGGGCTTCGATGGCGACGCTAATATGGAGATTGCTTTGAGTAAACTCCAGGCCGGCAGTGACCAGTGTTTGTTTGCCACCGCCAGGGAAAGCAGCCGCTATGCAATTAACGGCGTGCTCTGGGAAATTAAGGGAAAGAAACTGATGTTAGTTGCCACCGACGGCAGGAGACTGGCTCGCTGCAGAGTTAACCTGACTTCGGCCCCGAACGAAAAAATGGCGGCGGCTAAAATAATAGTACCTGCCAAGACAATGTCTCTGCTGGATAAAATCGGCTCCACGGACAAGGACAAGGTCGCCATTAAACTTGTCGATAACCAGATACTTTTTAGCTGTGCGGATGTCGTGATAAGCTCGAACCTTGTCGAAGGTAACTTTCCGAACTATGAGGATATAATCCCAGCCGACCACGACAAGAAACTGACGCTCTCGACTGAGGCCGTTCTGAGTGCGGTTCGCCGCTCGGCACTGTTGACCAGTGAGGAATCCAGGGGGATAAAGCTGTCGATAGAAAAGAATAAAATAGTATTTTCCGGCAGGGCACCGGAGACCGGTGATGCGCAAGTCGAGATGCCGGTCGATTACAAGGGCGAGCCGATTAATATCGGCTTTAATCCACAATTCCTTATAGATGCCCTGCGGGTCATCAAAACACCGGAATTCGAGATGGAATTAGGACAGCCGGACCGGCCAGGCCTGATAAAAAGTGGGGCGGATTTCATATACGTCCTGATGCCGATTAACCTGGGATAAAAAGTTAAAAACCTTAGAATCCCACAGTTTTGAATTTTTCGTTTGAAGTTTTTCTTTCTTATGATGAATGAGGACGAACAACTACGCAGTACTGTAAATCGCCAAAAACAACGGCGCCGGAGCAAAGCAGTCAGGTTAGGTGAGGTCACCAGGGAGCTTATGGAGAATCGGATTTCACCGCAGCAGGCCAGGTTTGGCTCCATACCCGAGATCTGGAACCAACTGCTTCCGGACGAACTTCGCCGGCATTGCAAAATTGCCGGCGTTTTTGGCGGCCGGCTAAAAGTGCTGGTGGATTTACCGGCGTATCAGTACGAGCTGCAGCTATGTAGTTCTGAGCTTCTCAGCGAACTACAGCAGCAGTGTCCGCGGGCCAACATAAAAAAAATTCAGTTCGTCGTCGGTTCACTGAACCCGGATTAGTGTATTTGAAAATTCGAAGGTAAAAAGACAAGAGCGAAGAATTTTTGTTTCTTACGTTTCACTTTATCCGATATAGACAATAGGAACAATGAAAGACCACAAATACGACGCAAGTAACATAAAGATACTCGGGGGCATAGAAGCGGTGCGCAAACGGCCGGATATGTACATCGGAGACCGTGCAAGCGGAGGCATGCACCATCTGGTCTATGAAGTCCTGGACAACTCCATCGATGAGGCGCTGGCCGGATTCTGCGACAAGGTTACCGTGCACATCCACGCCGACGGCAGCTGCGCAGTCGAAGATAACGGCAGAGGCATACCGGTCGAAATGCACAAAGAGGCAAAAAAAAGTGCGCTCGAGGTCGTGCTGACAACGCTGCACGCCGGCGGAAAGTTCGACAGTAACAGTTACAAAGTGGCCGGCGGCCTGCACGGCGTAGGCGTCAGCGTTACAAACGCACTCAGTGAATGGCTCGAAGCTGATGTCTACAGAGACGGAAAGCAATATCATTTCGAATGCGTCCGAGGTGTTGCCAAGGGACCTGTAAAGGAAGTCGGCAAGGCAGACAAACGAGGTACAAAAATAGTCTTCAAACCGGATGAGCAAATCTTCGGAGAAACAGAGTTCCAATATGATACGCTCTTAAAACGAATCCGAGAGATGGCCTATTTGAATGCCGGTCTGCAGATTACATTCAGGGACGATAGAAACAGAAAAAAAGAAATGTTCAGGTTTGAAGATGGCATTAAGGCCTTCGTCAAACACCTCAACGAGGGCAAAGAAACGCTTCACAAGAACGTTATATACCTGGCCAGAGAAGACAAAGAAGCGATGCTGAGCTGCGAAGTAGCCATGCAGTATAATGACGGCTATACCGAAAATGTGCTGGTCTTCGCCAACAACATCCGCAATATCGACGGCGGTACGCATCTGTCGGGCTTCAAAACGGCTCTGACCCGCACTATGAATTATTACGCCAAAAACAATAACCTGTTAAAGAACGGCCAGGCTCCAAGCGGTGACGACCTGCGGGAAGGACTTACTGCGGTTGTCTCTGTAAAACTTGCCGACCCGCACTTTGAGGCACAGACGAAGGTTCGGCTGACCAATCCGGAAGTGGGCAGCTTCGTAGAGACCACCGTTAACGAACAGCTCGGCCACTTTTTGGAAGAGAATCCCCCCGAGTCCAGAAGCATTCTGAACAAGGCCATCCAGGCCGCAGCCGCAAGAGAAGCCGCCAGAAAGGCACGCGAGCTGACAAGGCGCAAGGGGGCGCTGAGCACGGCCAACCTGCCCGGCAAACTGTGGGACTGTGCAAGCAAGGAAAAGTCAACGACAGAAATCTTCATCGTGGAAGGCGACTCTGCGGGCGGCTCGGCAAAGGCCGGAAGAGACAGAAACATCCAGGCAATCCTGCCGCTGAAAGGTAAAATCCTCAATGTCGAAAAGGCCCGACTGGAAAAAATGCTCGCCCACGATGAAATCCGAACCATCATAAGCGCCCTTGGAACCGGCATCGGCATCGATGAGTTCGACCTGGGCAGGTGCAGATACGGCAAGATAATATTGATGACGGACGCAGACGTCGACGGCGCCCACATTCGAACGCTGCTGCTGACCTTTTTCTTCAGGCAAATGCAGCAGTTGTTTCTGGCTGATATGATTTATATCGCCCAGCCGCCTTTATATGAGATTAAGGTCAAGGGCAAAAAGAAATCCGAATATCTCCTCAGCGAAAATCAAATGCACAAGCGGATGATTACTCGAGGCCTGGAAGGCACGGAACTTCTCATCACAAATGGTCAAAAAGATAAGAAAGGTGAGAAGTCAGCCTCCGGCAAATCCAAATCGGCCGCTCCCAGGCAGGCGAGCTTGCCGGCCAGAAAGCTACAGGGCAGGGAGCTTTCCGCCCTTGTAAAGCTGCTTGCTGAGGCCGAACGCATCATAGCGGTTCTAAGCAGACGCGGAATTAAGTTTACTGACTTCGTACGGACCCATTACGATGGCAGCCAGCTTCCCCGCTTTCGCATCTGTGCCGAAGGCAAGGATGAGATTTACTACGAAGTGGACGAGTACGAAAAACGGATTGATGAGCTCAAAAAGCGTACGAAAGCATCTGCTTTGGAAGACGAGGAAGAATCATTTGTTGCCGAGGAGCTTCACGAAGTAGCACGTATCAATGAGATAAACACAACGCTAAAAAACCAGTTCAAGCTGGACCTGAAGGATTTCCTCCTGAAACAGGCAAGGTCGGTCTCCGGCGAAGCGCTGCCGACAAAGTTCCGGCTCATCAACGGCGCAGACGAATACGATGTTGCCTCGCTCGGCGATATATGTACCGGCATAAGGCAAATCGGCGGCAAGGGAATTGAAATAAAACGCTTCAAGGGTCTTGGCGAGATGAACGCCGACCAGTTGTGGGATACCACTATGAATCCGCAATCAAGGACACTGCTTCGCGTTGCCGTCGACGATGCCGGCGAGGCCGACAGGCTCTTTAGCATATTGATGGGAAATGACGTGGAAAAACGCCGAAACTTCATCCGCGACCACGCCCTCGAAGTACAGAACCTCGATGTGTAATAGTTCTGAGTTATGAGTTCATAGTTCATAGACTACGAATCACGAACCACGAACAATGAACCATGAACTTCTATTACCCGCTGCCGACCATCTGCAGGCTGGCTAAGGCAACGAACTTGTCATCGGCCAGCTCAAAAACTCCGTCAAGGCCGGTCACTGTAAAGATACCTCTGGTCGCCGGTGCAACGCTGCAAAAAACAAGCCGGTGCGAGCAGTCGCCCACAAGCTTGCGCAGCTTCAGAAGTTTTGAGAGGCTCGAAGAGGTTACGATATCCACTAAGGAAAAATCAACCACCACGTCACAGTCACCTCGGTCACGTATGATTTCGGTAACGGCTTTGAGCTCATCGCCCATTTCCGGTTCTTGAGGCAGGTCAACAAGAACAATATTCTCCGACCAGTTTTGTATTCCCATTCTATATCTCCTTTATGTTAATCAATAGTGCTACTGCTTTTGCGAATTCGGATTGTTTTATCGGCATAAATACGGACTAAATTAACGAAAAAAAACAATATGCAGTTTTAACCGCCCAAATAATTCACCAAACTCCTCTTTCAGCCGCTCGACCATTAATAAATAGTACTATTATTGGACAAACAAAGTCATTCGGCCGTAGTGTTTGCAAAATCCGTTTCTGCACACGCGCCCACAGAGCCCCAAGTGTAAGCGCGGGGTATAAAAAAACTATTTAGTTACTGTTGCGGAAACAGCGTTTGTCATTCCTGCGAAAGCAGGAATCGAAAAAGAAAATGTCATTACGAGGCCTGCCTTTTAGGCCGAAGCAATCTCCAACAATAATCAATCATCATTTGTCCTTAATCATTTGCAATGGGTGGCAGCCTCCGCCAAAAGGCGTCCCCAAGCGGAAAACGCAGCTTGGGGATGGCTTACTGCCGGTTATGCAGAGCGCAGCATTTAATGGCGTGTGCCATTAATTACAATTGGTATAAAACATCCGTTACGGACGAAAACTTAAGCTATGATACCGCAGGGCTGCGAATACGATGCTTATGGCAATCCCACTATATGGAACGCCGAAGTTTATCCGCAGCGATAACGGGCCGGAGTTTATCGCTGATAAGTTCAAAAAATGGTTGGAGCAAAAGTATGTTGGAACGCTTTATATTGAATCCGCCACGCTCTTACTGCTGACCTTCGGTGCGGTGATGATGAGAAAGCGGACCTAAATAACCACCAGGACATCCAATTTATAACTTGACATGACCGGCAAAAGAATGTATTATAGATGTATCCAATCTTGCATTTAAGCCCCTGTGGATTATCTCGCTTTCTCCTCTCCCTCCGCTTCACAGGGGCTTTTTTACTTTCTTGGCTCGCTTCGCTGCGGTTAAAAAATTTGTGCTAATCCGTGTTAATTCGTGGCTAACCTTTTCTCTTTCTTCTGTGCCTTTTCGTGGCCAATTCTCGTCCTGAAATCTGCGTCTAACTTTTC
>Ga0315549_1002134_pt1 | contig 19296 bp, 22 predicted proteins | sample SalMarSW160200MG_FD_203101 | JGI IMG/M metagenome (GOLD analysis project Ga0315549, IMG submission 203101) | Salt marsh sediment microbial communities from the Plum Island Ecosystem LTER, Massachusetts, United States - Salt Marsh Sediment SW1601-200 ... | reverse complement strand
CAGGCACTTATCGACCATAAAAAGAAAAATATTCCTCTTGTAGAAGTAATCACAGATGGCACGGAAGCGAAAGAAAACAAAGCCCTCCACCAGAGCGTTTAGTCTTCTGGGTCGCAAAGACCTTAAGACAAAAAAAGCCAAAGAGGCCCGACGGGGTATCGGTGTCCTGCTGAAGATACTTGCGCTGGTTGGTGTGCTTGGAGGAATTGTAGTTGGTCTGGCGTATCTGAATCAGTACGTCGAGCGGCGAGGTGAAATCGCTGACAAGTCAGGCGAGCTTAAACTTGTCGATGCGCCTGCCTGGGTCAACGACGCCCTTAAAGAAAAGATATATTCAGCGGCGCGGGCCGGAGGAGAAGATTTCAAAATCGATGAGCATGTAGCTGAAACGGTGCAGCAGAATATAGCCGCGTTTGTGACCTGGCTCGATGATGTCACCGTCCAGGCGACACACGACAGCCTGTTAATCAGCGGCCGATGGCGAAAGCCGCTCGGATTAGTTGAAATCGGTCGAAAATATTATGTCGATGCCGAGCAGTTCGTGCTCGATTATGTTCCCATAGAATCACTGCCGATTGTCCGGATTACCGGCCTGGCCACTGAAAGAGCCCCGCAGCCGGGAAACGTCTGGGAGAAAGACGACCTTGCTGCGGCGGTAGATATCCTGTATCGGCTGGACCGAATGGACGACTTAGTCACCGCTGAAAAACCGCTGCTGCTCGAAATTGAGAGTATAGACGTGTCGAATTTCAACGGCAGATACAGCAGAAGCAGGCCGCATATCGAACTGTACGCCAAAGACGGCACAAGAATTGTGTGGGGTGCGGAAGTCGACAAATGGGCTGAGCATCTGGAGGTGACCGATGTGGAGAAGATAGGCCGACTATACAATTTTTATAAGCAAAACGGAACGCTACTGGGAACCGCCCGGTATATTAATCTGTGCGACCCGCAGGATTACATACCCCAGCCGGTGGATGAATACTAATTCGTCGCTCGAATATCGAACCTCAAAGCAGAAGACAGGTCAGCATACCTATAAGGTATCGAGAACTCTTCGCAGAGACGCTTCAGTTCTGTGAGAGTCGATTCGGTTAGTTGGCTCTGGAATTCTTTGCTTCCGGTGCAGCAGAAAATGCGGCAGGAGGCGAAGCGGTATTCATGTACGGTGCATTTACCCCGCACGTTATATGGGCAGCAGCCGTTTGTAATTGGTTTGAGATTTTCAGAGCCAATATGATGTTCAAGGTACAGCAATTCCGGAGGTGTGATATAAAGCTGGTGGTCGTATGATTTGAAGTTACAGCATTTCCCACAGGCGAGGCAATTACCGGCAAGTTCGGGAGAATTCCGCAAGGCCTCGTCAATCTCTGTGTATATATCGCGGACGCGGTTAATCAGTGCCGTCTTCATTTTCCCACCACTTTTTACTGGTGCGGATTTTTTCAATCTGCTCGAAGCTGTAAAATCTCCCACGATTGATACCTTCACATCGCCGGGTTGTCTCGTTCCAGTTATTACTGCTGGTCAGATTACTCGACCAGAAAGGCCATGTCCTGCATTGATTGGGCCTGACCGGATAAATCCTGCATCTTTTTTCGTCGCCGATTCTTTCGAGGAATATGCAGTCCTTGTTGTTTTTATCTTCGATTATGCTCAGGCGCATACCAATCCTTTTGAGATATTTTTTGCGAAGCTGTTCGACAGGTATTTTGAGGAAATCGGCAATGAGTGCTATCTCGGGTCGGCTGACCCAGATATAGCCTTCGCCGGGTCCGGAGCAGCACCTGCCGCACTGGGCGCACTCGAAATACAGGCCGCCGATATACCACATATTCCTGCTTTTGACCGCCGACTTCATATAATCTCCGAATTACTACTGAGTAAAATCGGTCCGAAGGAACACTGATTATACCGGTTAAGGCGTTAAGGGCAAAGGCGGTTTGTACAGAGAAATCGTAAGGAGCTGTTTTATTTTGATTGAGCCGGAGCTGGTCTTATCTTCAACCGCACCATTGGAGCCGGGTGGTGTTTTGAATTTGATGCTTCCGCAGGACGTGAAAATATCGGCCTGTGGTTCGGGGTAGGTCCGGTCAGGGTATTCGACATCCACACTGTCTAAGCTTGAATGCACTTCGTTTTCGGCTTGGTCTTCGCCTTCGGCTGATACTTAGCCAATCCTGAATCAACAATGACATAATCAGGTGTTTAGGTTGACATTTCGTAGTTTTATTGTATAATTCAGTTCGTGCGAAATGGAGGCCAAAATAGGAGGTTTTAAGATGAAAAAGCTCATTCTTTTAATAATTTTTCAGGTCTTACTGTTAATTTCCGCTGCATTAGCAGAGCCTGTTTACGATGTCATCGACCTCGGCAAAATACCCGGCACCGATTACAGTGAGGCATATTCAATCAGCGGTAAAGGCCAGATTGTAGGAATGTGTTCGTTACCATCAATACTGGGGCGGGCAACGCTTTTCGATCCGACAGGGGCTGGAAACAATACAGACCTGGGTACACACGGACGTGATCTCTGTTACGCTTCCTCAATCAACGACAGCGGACAGATTGTTGGACGGGCCAATAACGCTGCTGGTCACAGTCGGGCAACGCTTTTCGATTCATCAGGCGGAGGAAGTAATATTGACCTCGGTACACTCGGCGGCATTTACAGCCAAGCCAATTCAATTAACAACAGCGGAAAGATTGCTGGGTTGGCATATAACACCTCAAACCAGCCTCGTGCAACGCTTTTCAGCTCAACAGGCGATGGAAACAATATTAATCTCGGTACACTCGGCGGCGATTATAGTAGTGCTTACTCTATCAACGATAGCGGGCAGATTGTCGGATATGCCCAAAATGCTTCAAGCGTTTGGCGAGCAACACTCTTCGACTCGACAGGAGGTGGAAAAAATCTTAACCTCGGTACACTACCGAGCGGTGGTCACAGTGAGGCTTTATCAATAAACAACAGCGGACAGATTGTCGGATATGCCCAAAATGCCTCAGGCGATTATCGGGCAACACTTTTCGATACAGCTGGTAGCGGAAATAATAATGACCTGGGGACACTCGGCGGAAATGACAGTTACGCTGTTTCGATCAACGACCTCGGACAGATTGTCGGATATGCCCAAAATGCCTCAGGCGATTATCGGGCAACACTCTTTGACATATCAGGCATCGGAGACAATATAGACCTCAACACTCTAATTGACCCCGGGCTCGGTTGGACTTTAAGAGATGCTTACGGCATAAACGACAACGACTGGATAGTGGGTTATGGTTACAATCCTACTGGACGGCACAGGGCATTTCTGCTCAGACCCAGAAATACGGCGCCAGTGGCTATAGCCGGGCCGAATCAGGTTGTTTACGTTTGTTCTGATGATGAGCTCACTGATGTGAATCTTGACGGCTCCGGTTCTTATGATGACAACAACGATTGTTTAGATTACTACTGGTCGTGGACTGTCGACGGCAATATCTGTGAGGCAAACGGCGTATCACCGACAATCCAGCTTCCCGCAGGCGAATATGAAATAGAGCTTGTCGTAGATGACGGTATAGATTTTTCAGAACCGAATTATTGCACCATCACCGTCATCAAGCCTTTACATGCAAAACTACAGGTCATGCCGCGATTTCTTAATACACAAAGCCGACGAAGGACTATAACCGCTATCGTCTATATGCCGCAAGGTATCACGCCGGAGGATATCGACGCAAACGAACCATTAGTATTTATTCACGACTCCAACGAAATCGAATCAACGAGACAATTCGTATCTAAGTGGAATATGCACGGCCGGCCTCGCACGTGGGTACTGGCCTCATTCGATAAAGACGATTGCATAGATATTTTGTCACTGGGCCTCAACAGGATTAAAGTTACAGGCAGACTCAGCAGCGGCCGATGCTACTACGGCAACAGCTGTATTTATGTCTTTAAGCCAAGACCTTTCAGACGTCCGTGGAAGTTCCCAAAATAGTACCGCCTTTGCTCGTGTGCAACTGTTCTAATTCGAGCATTCTTTTTTTCAGGCTGGTTCCACCGGGGACAGAGAATCCGCCGATTTGGCCGTCGCTGCGAATTACCCTGTGGCAGGGAATAATCAGCGGCAGGGGATTTCTGGCAAGTGCCCCGCCGACTGCCCGGACAGCCTTGTCTCGGCCGGCTTTTTTCGCTAATAACGCATAAGTGACGGTTTGACCCGGCTTTACTTTTCTGCAGGCCCGCAGAACGGCCGAGGTAAAAGGGGCTATTTTGCGCAAATTGACCCTAACATCCGAAAAACTGGCGACGCAAATCCCTTTATAATAAGCCTTTATACGCTGCTGCAATTGTGAGAAATATTTAGAGTTGTAATTTGCCGGGCCGAGCCCAGCCTGCAGGTTCCGGATTACACGGCTGCGATTAGCCAAGGGCAGGTGGGTTCGGATTAGTCCTGCATCTGTGCCAGCCAGGCCAAAATGGCCCCAGGCAGTACTGAAAACCGCATAGAAGAGTGACTTGCCGCTTTTTTTTGTCATAATCAGGTACTCAATTTCAGGGCCAATTTGTTTGACTGCAAGGCCAATCTGTGGTAATTATACTCGTTTTTCGCTAAATCGGGTTTTCAAATACGCACTTTGCGCTTTATCTTGAATCAATATGACCCTTGAGCAACACAGAGAAGGAATAGATGCGATTGATAAGGAGCTTGTCAAGCTGCTCAACGAGCGCGCGCAGGTAGTAATCGAGATAGGCAAGCTGAAGAACAAGACCGGCGGACAGGTATATGCGCCCGACCGCGAAAAGGAAGTCTTCGAAAGAATCAAGGCGGTAAACCAGGGGCCTCTGCCCGACCGGACACTTGTCGCCGTATGGCGGGAGCTGATGAGCGGCTCGTTCGCACTGGAGCGGCCGCTGCGAATCGGATACCTCGGCCCTGAAGGCAGCTTCAGTCATAATGCATCGATACTCAAATTCGGACAAAGCGTAGAGTACGAACCGCTGACCGATATAAGAAGTATCTTCGCAGAGGTAAGCAAGGGACATTGCGACCTCGGACTGGTTCCCATTGAAAATACAACCGGCGGCGGAGTTATCGAGACGCTCGACGCCTTTACGGATTCGGACGTCAAAATCTGCGCCGAGGTCCTGATGGCGATTCACCATAACCTGATGGCCAATCCCGATGTATCGGGACTTGAGGCAATTGAAAAGATTTATTCCAAGCCGGAGGTCTTCGCACAGTGTCGCAACTGGCTGACCGCGACATTCAAAGAAGCAAAGACCATCCCCGTCGCGTCGACGGCAAGGGCGGCACAAATGGCTGCCGAAGAAAAAGGAGCGGCAGCGATAGGTTCGGCAATCGCCGCAGAGCTGTACGGCCTGAAAATTATCTGCGAAAATATCGAGGACATAACCAACAACATTACCCGCTTTCTTGCCATCAGCAAAGATGATTGCAAACGCACCGGCGAAGATAAGACGGCGATACTTTTCAGCACCGCTCACAAGGCAGGTGCCCTTGCCGACGTGCTGGATGTATTCAAGCAGCACCAGATAAACCTGACTAATATAGAATCGAGGCCGAGCAAAAAACGCCAGTGGGAGTATTACTTCTTTATGGATTTCCTCGGCCACAGGACGGATGATAATGTTATCAAGGGGCTCGATGAAGCCCGCAAGCACTGTTTGCAATTGTCGATACTGGGCAGCTTCCCAAAGGCCACAGAATTGTTGTAGGAGTCACTGATGAGAAAGCCGTTTATCGCAGGCAACTGGAAGATGAACACGGACGGCCACAGCGGGCCGGCGCTTGTCAAGGCCATCAGGCAGGGACTAGCGCAAGTCGATATGAGTAAAATCGACGTAGCCGTGATACCGCCTTTTGTGTACTTGGCGCAGATTGTTACCGCTGCTATGACTTCGAGGATTGCGGTCGGCGCTCAGGACATATACTACGAACAAAAGGGCGCGTTCACCGGTGAAATAAGCGCCTATATGATTAAGGACGTCGGTTGTAATTACTGCCTGTGCGGCCACTCGGAGCGCCGCCACGTAATAGGCGAGCAGGACGAGCTTATAAATAAAAAGGTCCACGCTGCGATAAACGGAGGCCTTTTGCCGATACTATGTGTAGGCGAGCTACTCGAAGAGCGAGAGACCGACAAAACAGAAGAAGTTGTTGAACGGCAGGTAAGAAAAGGCTTCGAAGGCCTTAGCGTTGCAAAGGCCGCCGCCGTGACATTGGCGTATGAGCCGGTCTGGGCAATCGGGACCGGCAGGACGGCGACGCCGGAACAGGCCCAGGAAGTACACGCGATGCTCAGAAAACTGCTTGCCGACTTTTACGATAAAAGCTTTGCCGACGATGTCCGGATTCAGTACGGCGGCTCAGTCAAGCCGGACAACGCCGCGGAGCTGATGCAGAAGGAGGATATCGACGGTCTGCTCGTCGGCGGGGCAAGCTTGAAAGCCGATGACTTTCTGACTATTATAAAGGCGTCGATTGAGGATTAAGAAGACCAGGCGAATTGTTGAGGAACCTAAGCTATGAATTTATTGCTTTTGAAAGTACCTTTTGTGATGCACATTGTCTCGGTGTTGTGGGTGCTCTGTGCTGTGATTCTTATACTGGTAATCCTTATCCAGAAAGGCAGAGGCGGAGGCCTGAGCGGCGCGCTGGGCGGAGGTATGGCCAGCGGAATATTAGGAACAAAGACCGGTGATTTTCTCACCTGGATTACCGTTGGTCTGGTCGGCGCGCTGTTGCTGCTCACAGTCGCTATGGCCAAGTTCTATCGGCCGACGGCGACAAGTGCGGTAATGGGTGAACCGGCCGCGCAGACACAACCACTGAGAACACAACCACCGATGGAATCGCCGGATGTCCCGCAGGGACAAGCTGAGGGTACTGATATGCCGGATATGACCGACTTCACCGAGCCGAACCAGGGCTGAGCGATAACGGGGATGCAGGTACTTGTCCTGAGCGAAGTTGAAGGATAATATACACAATCTACTTTGGCGGGATTTGTTTAATGATTAACAGTATGACCGGATACGGCGACGCAGAGGGGCAGCTCGACGGCGTTACTTACATCGTCGAAATCAAAGGCGTCAACAACCGGTACTTCAAGCCGAAGATAAAGCTGCCCGAAACGGTCGCCTTTCTCGAAGAGCAGGTCTATGAGCTGCTGCGCCGAAGCATCGTACGCGGCTCTGTCGATTATGTGCTTCGACTAAAGAACGCCTCGGCGGATATGCTCTTTGAAATAAACGTCAACGCCCTGAAGGTCTATCTGAACAAGCTCAAAACAATAACCGACTCCGGCACTCCTATGGACGTCGGCGGGCTGCTGACGCTGCCGGGTGTTCTCGAACCGATGAGGCCCGACGTGCAAAAATCCAAATCCGTCCGTCAATTCGTGCTCGAACTAAGCGGCAGGGCAATCGAAGATTTCAAGCAGATGCGGCGAGCAGAAGGCGCTGAACTGGAAGCGGACCTGCTCAAAAACTGCGGCGAAATACGACAGCACCTCGAAAAGATACGTCAGAGAAAAGACCTTGTCCTGCAACAATACCATGAAAGGCTGGGAACCCGCGTTGATGAGCTACTGGCTGGTGTGAATATCAAGCTCGACCCGGATACGCTTTCGCGGGAGATTGCGGTCTTCGCCGAACGATGTGATATATCAGAAGAAATTACAAGGCTCGAATCTCACCTCAAACAGTTTAAGGAAAATTGCAAGACTGACGGTCAGGCCGGACGCAGACTGGACTTTCTCGGACAGGAAATGCTCCGAGAGGCCAATACAATTGCCAGCAAGGCAGCCGACGCTGAAATTGCTTATTGTGTTGTGGATATAAAATGCTGCATCGACCGGCTCAAAGAGCAGGTGCAGAACGTCGAATAGACTATGACTGATCAAAGAGGCGGGCAATTTGTAATTATCAGCGGGCCCAGCGGTGTGGGTAAAAGCACCATTTGCCGTAGGCTCGTGGAAGAGTATGACAACGTTTATCTGAGCGTCTCGGTAACGACCCGGCCGAAGGCGGACAACGAAGTTGACGGACGTGATTACTACTTCACCAGCCCCGGTGAATTCAAAAAGTGGGTCGAACAGGGACGATTTCTCGAATACGCTGAGGTCTTCGGTAATATGTACGGCACGCTGAAAGACAAAGTCGACCAGGCTGTGGCAGAAGGCAAAACAATGATTCTCGAAATTGACGTCCAGGGTGCTCTCCAGGTGAAAGAGAAGTACCCCGATGCAAAGATGGTATTTATTCTGCCGCCTACCCAGAAAGACCTTGCCGAGCGAATGAACGGCAGGGGAAGGGACGACGAAGAAACCACCAAGACAAGGCTGGAAGAAGCCGATGATGAAATCGCCGCCGCCTGGCGGTATTACAATAACATGGTTATCAACGACGACCTCGCTGTTGCTGTCAGCGAAGTAGCACAGATTGCCGGACTGAGTAAGGGAAACAAGTAATGATAGAAGAACTTAAAAGCACAGAGATTGTCAACAAGGTCGGCGGCAGGTTCAAACTTACCGCCCTGGTTCAGAAGAGGCTGCAGGAACTGCTGGCCGGGGGGCGTCCATTGATTGACAATACTGAGGACATGACCCAGATGGAAATCGTCATCCAGGAAATCCTACAGGACAAAATCACCATCGACGACCATACGGGGCTAATTGAACACCATCCGGGCCAGTAAAGGACCAGTAATGAGCGAATCAGCCAAACAGTTTGAAGGCGTGAACGTACTGCTCGGTGTAACCGGCGGTGTTGCAGCTTACAAAGCTGTTGCGCTGGCAAGTAAACTAACATCCGCCGGTGCAGCCGTAAAGACCGTCATGACTGCAAACGCCTGCGAGCTAATCAGGCCGAAGAGCTTCGAAGCTGTTACCGGTTCTGGGGTATTTACGAATTTGTGGTCCTGCCCGGAAGAATACCGGATAGGCCATGTAAGTCTGGCAGACTGGGCAGATGTGATTGTCGTGGCGCCTGCTACGGCAAATATCATAGCTAAAATCGCAAACGGCATCTGCGACGACCTGCTAAGCACGCTGCTTTGCGCCGGATTCAAAAAACCTGTTTTGCTGGCCCCTGCGATGAATAACAACATGTGGGAAAATCCGGCGGTAAAGCGAAACGTTAAGACCGTCCGCGATATGAAGTTTGAAGTGATTGGCCCGGTCAAAGGCAGGCTCGCCTGCGGCACCGAAGCAATCGGCAGAATGTCCGAACCGCAGGATATTTTCAAAGCAATCGAAAAAATCGTCCGTAAAACAACTTAAATAATCTCTGTGTTCTCTGTGTCCTCTGTGGCTAAAAAAAGAAAAAAACATTTCCTTATCACAGCCGGCGGAACCCGTGAATACATCGACCCGGTCCGCTTTATCTCAAACGAAAGCAGCGGCAAAATGGGTTACGCACTGGCCGCCGCCGCGCAGGCCGTGGGCCATAAAGTGACACTTATCAGCGCATCTGACATGCAGCCGCCGGTCGGGATTGAGTTTGTCGGCGTTGTCTCCGCTACCGAGATGTTCACCGCTGTAAAGAAGTTTTTTACCGGCTGTGATTGTCTCATCATGGCCGCTGCCGTCGCGGACTATATGCCGACACGACCATGTAAAATGAAAATAAGAAAATCAACTAACGATTTGACCTTGAAACTAAAACCTACCGCGGATATTCTTGCCTGGGCCGTAAAACATAAGCACGAGCGACGAGCAACGAGCGACAGGCCCCGTTTTATCGTCGGTTTTGCACTCGAAGATAAAAATCTCCGAACCGGCGCCGAGAAGAAACTCACCGCCAAGAAGCTCGATATGATTATCGCCAATACGCCCGAATCAATAGCCGCCGACCAGACGGCGGTTCAGATAAAAATCCCCAACGGCCACTGGCTCAAACTGCCCACCGCGTCCAAGAGGAATATTGCCCGCAGGGTCGTTCAACTTATCGACGAAGAAACACTGCATAAAAAATAGTCAACGCTTTTGCCGCTGGCCCCGTCGTTTCTTATACTTTCTATGATATAGAAGTTTGCCTGTGTCCTGGAACGGCAAAAGAGGAGCCTCCCGGAACATTCACTATGAACAAGCGACAAATAAAAACTCAGGTAAGACAGCTAAAAGGTCAACTCAAAGCCGCCGAGCGCAAAACCAACACTAGACTGCTGAAACTCACCCTGATAATGCTTATACTTTTGCTGGCGATGTTCACAATCTACGGCAAGATTCAGTTTTAATCCTCCAATAGGCAAGCAGAGTGTCTGCGGTTTTCGCGCAAAACAAAAGCGGCCTTGCACCTCCCCGTTACAAGGCCGCCTCAAAGTACGAATTGAACTGCCGCATTTAGATGGGGCTATTTATAGTCGCCTATTTTCCCGTTGTACTCGTTAACAAGGAAGGCATCTTCTATGGTTATAGGACCAGCACCGCCGGAGCCTGTCTTTCTTGGATTTAGAATCGTCTTGCAATCCTTCTGTACCCATTCCTTGTCTACTGTTTTCATCGCACTAGGTGCTTTCTGCCAATTCATCCAGATATAGTCGTTTTGTATGCCGCAGTTAGGGCTCTTCTCGAACTCGACATGGCCATCAACATAGAGGACGTTTTGACCTTCGCGCTGATGGGAGGCAGAATTTCTTACCTTGCTCGCGTCATAGAATCCGTTTTTAGGATCAAAAAGAGACCATTCATCTTCAGCGTCTTTTCGGTCGGTATAGATTAAAATCGCATTCTTATCAAGGTAAGGATTCCGGTCCGCACAAAGGGGGCTTGCCGAACTGTCAGCGTTCTGCAGGGCAAAGCAAGCATTTGTTCCCGCAAGTAGATTTTGGTGGGTGAACGGCATGTGATACGAGTAGCTTACATATTCACCGGGCCATTCCAAACCATCGCCATCATCCCCATTGCCGAAATCCCAGGCGTCTTTTATATTGGTGAGGGTTGTGTTTGCCGAATCCGACAGTTTGAAAATCGAAGCACCTATATCTCCCCCGCAGTTAAACATCTTTGGTATCCCATCGGAGTACTTGACGAGCAGGAAAAAACATGAGGTAATAGTCGCCTTAGCAGGGGGAGGACCAAAAGCCAGTCTTTGTGCGGGAGTGCCTGCCGCCACAGCGTCCCACTTTAGTATTTTGCCTAAGTCACTCCATTTGCTGAGTCTTCCACCCGACCGTGGGAAATCCAGCTCGTTGTCCTCGGAGTACACGATCATTGCCTTGCCGATAGCCGACAGGTGTGTGCCGCACATGATGCGCTGAGCCAGACGCCTTACCTGTGCAAGAGCGGGCATCAGAATGCTCATCAACAGTGCTATGATCGCGATAACGACCAGAAGCTCTACTAATGTAAAACCTTTCCGTCTCATTTTAATTATCTCCTAAACACTTTTGAAGAAACCCGCTTTCTTCAGCTGCTTTTGGGCCCAAATAATTTTTCTACGAATGACTGCTGTTAACCACCGAACCGGACGGACTGAATCACGCGGGTCTCTTACCGTTAAAAGATTTTTCGCCCAAAAACGCCCATTTCAGACGTAGCCCGGACTTACCGGCAGATTTTTCTCAAGGAAAATACGCAAAATCCACCAATACAAGCAAAAACACTATGCTTTTGTCATTGGCAGGTAGGCTTCAGATATGAAAAAACCGAAGATATTTATGATGGCTAACTTATATGATAAACGACAAATCAGCCTCACCTGTCAACAATACATTAACACAGGTCTAACCTGCTTGTCAATAAAATTCCTGATAATTTCTCGGTCTTTCTTGAAAATTGCCGACCGATTCTATAATAATGTCAGATAAACTATTAAAGCATATAGTCCTATAATATAAGGGCTTAAGGAGATGTCAATGTCGCAGTTGGGCCTTGAAAAGGCAAAAAAATTGCTGCAAAAATATAACCAGGAACATCTGCTGAAATTCTGGGAACAATTAGACCCTCCGCGGCAAAAGGCCCTGCTGGCCCAGATAGAGCGGCTCGACCTGCCTCAAATCGATAACTGGATAAAAGATGTAGTGCTCAAAACCGATTCGGCCTGCATCAAAGGCGAGCTACAGGCGGCTCCTTATTACAGGGCAAAGCCCGTAAACCAACAGCAGGACAAGCTTTATTCAAAAGCAATCGCGGTAGGCAGGGGGAAAATCGGTTCCGGCCGGGTTGCCGCCTTCGTAGTAGCCGGCGGCCAGGGAACAAGGCTGGATTTTGACGGGCCCAAAGGCGATTTTCCTATCAGTCCTGTTAAGAACAAGACCTTGTTTCAACTATTCGCCGAACAAATAGCCGCTGTCTCGAAAAAATACGACATCGAGCTGCCCTGGTATATTATGACCAGCCCTCTTAATTATCAGGTAACCTGTGAAATCTTCGAAAAAAATGATTACTACGGTTTATCCGCGGCCAGCGTCTTTATTTTTGAGCAGGGTACTATGCCCAATTTCAGTCCTGACGGCAAAATCCTGCTGGCCGAAAAAGCAATTATATCCTGCTCGCCGGACGGTCACGGCGGCAGTCTAAAGGCCCTGTATAATAGCGGCGCCCTCGATGATATGAAAAAACGAGGCGTCGAATACATCAGCTACTTCCAGGTCGATAATCCGCTTATCAATATATTCGACCCGCTATTCGTCGGCCTGCATTGCCTCGACGGGTCGGAGATGTCTTCAAAGGCTCTCCGCAAGACCGGGCCGATGGAAAAGGTCGGAAACTTCTGTCTTATCGATGGTAAAGTGACCGTCATCGAATACAGCGACCTCGACGAAGAATCGGCATACGCAAAAAAACCCGACGGCTCGTTTATGTTCGAGATGGGCAGTATCGCGATTCATATGATAAGCACCGATTTTGTCGAACGGCTCAATTTGGAAGGTTTCGGCCTGCCGCTGCACCGAGCCGTTAAAGAAATCCCCTATATTGACCAGACTGGAAACCGTGTCGAGCCGAATGAGCCTAACGGCATCAAACTGGAAACATTTGTATTCGATGCTCTACCGCCGGCAAAAAATTCTATGGTTCTGGAAACGTTACGTGACCGGGAATTTGCACCGGTCAAAAACGCTACAGGTGTAGATAGCACCGAATCCGCGCGGCAAATGATGGTCGAGCGCTGGGCAAGCTGGCTCGAAGAGGCGGGCGTTGTAATACCGCGAAAGGCAGACGGCTCGGTCGATGCAAACCTCGAAATAGCCCACAGCTTTGCTCTGGGGCGCGAAGAGATAAAAAACAAGCTAAACAAAATTCCGGAAATAAAACCCGGTCAGGATATTTACCTCGAATGAGCAAAAAGGAACTAAGCAATTATCAAAAGGACGTAGTAGGCAACTATTATGCCAACCTCGACACCATTATGCTGCAAAAGCTGGGTGAATTGGTAAGTGAGCTTTATTTGGCAGAAAGCGACGTGCAGAAAAAACGACTCTGGCAGCGTGTCCACAAGGCTATGACGAACCTAAAAATTCCCCCTGCCATAATCGACCACATTATGCGAAAAAAAGATGTACAAATCCTTGCTATGAACCTGAACGACTGGCAAAGGCTCAGGAAATGAATACAGCGCATCAGCGCAACAATGACGCTGCGGCCGAACCTGTGTAAACTGCACGAATACCGTTTCGAAAGAAAGACTCAGTCTTTGCGCTCTTCGAGCAGTTGACGTAAATACATATTTTCCCTGCGTGTCGCTTCGAGGTCGAAGATTTGATACTTAATGCAAATCCGCAGGTAATCCAAAGACTCCTGCAATCTGTCGACACTCCTCTGGAGTTTCCTGTGGCTGTCACGGGCCTGCCTGGCCAATTCGGCCAGCTTACTGTATTTCGGGTCAGGCGAGGTCCCGAACTCGGCTACCAGCTCCTGAAGCTTCCTCTCAAGATTAGACTCTTCCATCACCCTGCAATCCTTTTCATCACCTTTTAGTGTACGCTGCCGGCTTAGAATCCCCTCCGAAGCCGGTGTATTTTATTGTGCAAAAATCGTACCATACTGCAGCGAAAACTCTCCAAAACCACCTCCTGAAAAACACAGGCTATTTTTTAATTCAAAGGCTGTAAATGATAATGTTCGTATGAACTCTTACGAAACGGCACAATGTGCAAACTGTAATGATTGTCGCTGTGCGTTGACGAATGTGAACGTCCGCTCAAAGGGCAATCGGCCCGCAATCATCCAATAACAAGGGTTTAACAAATTACTGGGCATGTTGTTTGCGGTAAACGCACACGTTGCTAAATATGCACTCAAAGTCCCGCCGGATGCCCAAAACAAAGGCTTTATACCCCCGAAACCGAACTGCACAGTGACCGGCCTTTGACAATTAAGATAATTGATACTATAATAGTTATTGCAAGTCCGGTGTACATTTTGAAAGGTAGCAAATATGACCCTTTCCAAAGATATAGGTTCACCGTACCTGAAATGGTACCTTGTTGTTATATATCTGGCGATACCCGCCATAATCCTCCTGACTTTTTTCAGTGATGTCTTTAAGACCGAACAGCCGGGCGAAATACCACAAATGGTCTGGTTGTCAGGAGGCTTATTACTGATGATTGCATCAATCATTATCCTGGCAAAGACAATAAAGCTAAGCAGCCTGCTCGAAGAAAACATTGACAAGCTTGACAGAATCGCCGCAGCCCAGGAAAAGGACCGTGCAAGGCTGGAACAAATCACACAGAGCCTGCGCCTGAGCGAATCGGCAAAGGCAATCATTAACCGCGACGCAGACACTGCGGCAATTCGCCAGGCGGTCTTTGACAAACTGCAAAACAAAGACCCGCAGGCCGCCGTCAGGCTCATTGATGATTTAGCCGCCATGGGTCAGTACAAAGAGATTGCCGGGCAACTGCGAACCGAAGTCGAGAGTTTTCTTGCCGCCGGCGACCAGGAAAAAGAAAATCAGCTTATCGCAAATATCGAAAGACTCTTTAATGAATATCAGTGGGCCAAGGCATCGGCACAGATTGAAAAGCTTATAAGAGCTTTTCCGAATTCCGCCCAGGCCGGGCAAATGCGACAGAAGCTCATCGATAAAAAAGAGGAACGAAAGAAAGTGTTGCTTACACTCTGGGACGACGCCGTGAAACGCCAGGCTACCGAACGCAGTCTGGAGATACTGAGAGAACTTGATATGTATCTGAGTCCCAATGAAGGGTTGGCACTTCAGGAAGCGGCAAAAGATGTATTCAAAAATAAGCTGCACAATATAGGTGTCCGGTTCTCGCTGGCCGTTTCAGGCAGACAGTGGCAAAAGGCCCTCGATGCCGGCCAGGAAATAATCCGCGAGTTTCCCAACAGCCGTATGGCCCAGGAAATTCGCGAGAGAATCGAAGTCCTGAAAGAGCGCGTCCGCGAATCAACAAAGCAGCAAAGCAGTTAACAGCGGAGATATTCGGTCACGGGTTTTAGCGGCGGGTTATATATTCAATCAATGCAGTTCAAACAAGGACTGCGTCTTAATCATTGAGACCTGGTCCGGGTAAGCCGCAAAAGAATGGATGTGCAACTCGCCCCTGCGCGCCTCGAAGTCGATATAGCAGAACGGCTCCAGGCCGCTGACCTTCATTTCCGGAAAATTCACAAATATACCGCGATTGCGGGCGAAACGCTCCAGGTCGATATGGCTTTGCCTGTAGAGATTCGGGCTCATCCGCTCAATCTGAAAATCAGTCATATAACTCATGCCGCGGCTCAGTGTGCACTTATGTGAGCGGGGCCCGCGAAACTGGAACCGCTCGACCAGCCCTCGCTGCGGAAGCATCTGACCTGGTCCGCTGACCACTTCGCTCAGACATATATCCTCGGCGAATACACTGACAACATGCGTGCAGCCGGTCACCCAGATGAGCGCCTCGTACTTGTCGGTCTTGAGCTCGCGTTTGGCATAGATATTGAATAGCTCCGGATGCAAAGGCCGCTGGAAAAGATGAAAAGTCAATTCGTCGATTGCAACGTTAATCTGCGGTGATTCCATAAACAACCCCGAGGAAAATTAGTTCGTCGTTTCAGGTGTATTATACACAATAAAGGTGCAAAATTTCAAGTCAAATATCAGTACTGATAACGCAGTTTGTCTGCTTTATAGGACTATTATTTTGCAAACGCGGATTTGTAAAAGACTAACACGACAAAAGTTTTTTTGTAAAAAATTGAACGGGCGAAAGTTTTTTTGCGTTCTACTGCTGACCGAAGAAAACCGCGTTAATCACTGTCGCTAGAATGTCGTAAAAACCGTGTGCTCCGGCGGTGATGCCGAAACCGCGAATTGCAAAGATGGTAGCAAAGTAAATGCCGGCTACGGTCCGGAAAATAAACACCGGCCAGGTAAAAGGCGCTGCCGGCGAAAGGCGTCCCTCAAGAAAAACAAGGTGATGATGTCCGCTAAACAACGCAGCCGAGACCAGGACCGACAGGATTATTGCACTGCCGTGGTTGATTCGAGCTATATCCTGAAAGATAATCATCAGCAGACTAATAAGAATCAGCCTGAAGATAAGCTCTTCATATATTCCTGCCCCTATTCCCGTAACCACATCAGCCAGCAGCGACCGATTTATGACGGCGCCGTTACCCTTCAGAAACATCGCGGCATTTGTCATCGGGGCCGAACTGTTCAGAAACAGGCTCAGCACCAAAAGCGGAACCGCAAGCAGGATACATTCAAACGCCATCGGCAGGACATCGGTAACGACAAAACCCCAGCCTTTTCGGCTGGTTACCTGCATCCATATCAGGATGACTACTATTACTAAAGGCGGTGCTACCCAGGCGAATTTGCCACCGAGGCCGATATACTCCAGACCCTGCTGCAGCCAGACAAAGGCAACCACGCGGACTTGTGATTTATCGAGAACATCGGTATTGATGAAGATTGTGCCCAGCTCATAGAAGACAATAAAAGGAATCAGGAACATTAGCGCGTAAATCGGCCTGCTGGTGCGCTCAAGGTATGAATCCTTCGCGAAATTTAGAAGTTGACCGGAACCGAACTTGCTCTTATCTTCCTTGACCAATGCTCTGTTTACTCCGTTAAAGCTTAACCTTCTGACAGCAGGAGTTTAGTTTATTAAGGCTGATTTGACAACAAATAACACAGCCAAATCAGGTATCTTAATTATGTCAGCGATCGAACAACTGACCGAAATGTATGAACTCCTCTCCGGGCGGTTCGGTCCACAGAGCTGGTGGCCGGGCGAAAGTCAATTCGAAATCATAATCGGCGCAATTCTTACTCAGAATACGAACTGGGCCAATGTCGAAAAAGCAATCGCAAACTTAAAAAAAGCAAATGCCCTGTCCGCCCAGCCGCTCTATCAAATGAATCACGACGAACTTGCGGCCCTTATTAAACCGGCGGGCTATTTCAACATAAAGGCAAAACGCCTTAAAAGTTTCCTGACGTGGTTTTTCGGCGAGTATAACGGGCTGCTCGAAAACCTGGAGCAATTATCGACTACGAGACTTCGCGAGGAACTGCTGAATATAAAAGGCGTCGGGCCGGAGACGGCCGATTCGATTTTACTATATGCATTCGACAGGCCCATCTTCGTCGTCGATGCTTATACTGCGCGAGTAATGACACGACACAACCTGATTGAGGCCGGCTGCGACTACGAACAACTGCAGCAGTTGTTTCAGTCCAATCTGGTTGAAGATGTTAAAATGTTCAACGAGTTCCACGCCCTGCTGGTTCGCGTCGGCAAAGAATTCTGCAGACCCAAAGCCAGATGTAGCGGCTGCCCCCTTGAAAACCTTCCCCACAGCATTGAGACGGTTTGAAAATAAATGTCACTCCTGCGAAAGCAGGAGTCCATTTGTTAATTAACTGCTAGATTCCCGCTTCCGCGGGAATGACAGTTTGTATTACAGTCACGCCCCCGTAGCTACTTTTTGCGCTGCCTCGACTCCGCCGAGTAATTTCTCCTGCGGATAGCGCCTTTGCATCGCCGCCGCAACAAGTCCTACGAACATCGGCTGGGGATTCAGGGGCCTGCTCGTCAGGCAGGGATGAGCCTGTGTTGCTATGAAATACGGATGCTCCGGCAATTCGAGTATCTGCATAATCGGCTGGTCGGGGGCCTTGCCCGAAAAGACAAGGCCGTGCGATTCCAGAGTCTCGATATATCGCGGGTCAACTTCGTAGCGGTGCCTGAAACGCATCCGCGCCGTCTTGCTCTTGCCGAACAATCGCCACGCGCGGGTGTTGGATTTGATTTCGATGTCCCTGCCGCCTAAGCGCATATTACCGCCCAGCCCTTCGATTTTCTTCTGCTCCGGCAGAATATCTATCACCGGCTCATCACAGCCCGGTTCAATCTCGGTGCTGTTGGCGCCGGTAAGTCCGCAGACGTTTCGCGCAAATTCGAGTACCGCCATCTGGAAACCGTAACAGATTCCCAAATAAGGCAGGTTATTCTCGCGTGCGTATCTGATGCAGGCTATTTTTCCTTCGGTTCCCCGCGTACCGAATCCGCCCGGTACGATTATACCATCAACGTCCTTGAGGTTCTCAGCCGCGTTGTTGTCATTAACATTAGTCGTATCAATCCACTTGATATCGACCTCGCCGCCCAGCGCGATACCGGCGTGTTCCAGTGAGTTGATAATCGAAGCATAGCTGTCGCGCACGGAAATATATTTGCCTATGATGCCTATTGTAGTTTTGTACTTGAGCGAATCCATCTTATCGGTGAAATCGCACCACTTTGCCCAGGCCTTGCGCTCGTTGCGCAGGTTGATGCGGTCCTCTATCTTCAACAGGCGGAGCACCTCGAAATCGAGCCCTCTTTCACGAAGCATAGCCGGTATCATATAAATACTCGCCGAGTCCGGCACTGACACTACCCGCTCGACAGGCACGTTACTATAGACGCTTATCTTCTGGCGGACCTTCTCAGTTGCCGCCCTTGCGGCGCGGCAGGCGATAATGTGCGGCTGAACACCAAGCTGCATCAACTGCTTGATACCAAGCTGGGCGGCCTTGGATTTCTGCTCACCGAGTGTCTTCGGCTCAAAGATATATGTAAGCGCGACAAAGCAGGTGCTGTCAGGACCTTCTTCATAAGCTAATTCGCGCATCGCTTCGATGAAATACGCGTTTTCCAAATCGCCGACCGTGCCGCCGATTTCGACGAATACGATGTCGGCGTCCGAGTCCATCGCCAACTGTCGCAGTTTGAGTTTCACTTCGCCGGTGACGTGAGGAATCATCTGCACGTCTCTTCCGAGATAGTCGCCGTGCCTTTCCTTGTGAAGCACCGAGCTGAATATCTG
>Ga0315549_1002132_pt1 | contig 19302 bp, 19 predicted proteins | sample SalMarSW160200MG_FD_203101 | JGI IMG/M metagenome (GOLD analysis project Ga0315549, IMG submission 203101) | Salt marsh sediment microbial communities from the Plum Island Ecosystem LTER, Massachusetts, United States - Salt Marsh Sediment SW1601-200 ... | reverse complement strand
TAGCTTCACATAATCTATCTGTGAGGTCAACATCCTTAACAATGGTGAAGTATCTCTCCATTATATGTGCCATTATATCCGAAACTCCGCATGCAGTTTGATTAGGAGGAAGTGTATAGGTTATTTCCGGATTTAATATGGCAAACCGGGGACGTAGCATGTCACTACCGACCGCTCTTTTATATAGCCCTTCTTCATTCGTTATTACCGAATTACCACTGGATTCGCTGCCGGAAGCAGAAATTGTAAGAATCACCCCTACCGGAATGACTTTTTCCACACTAACTTTTCTGCTGAAAAAATCCCAGACATCTCCTTCATAATATACCCCTGATGCTATTGCCTTAGCAGAGTCGATTACACTCCCCCCGCCCGCTGCAAGGATAAAATCGATTTTTTCTCTGCGGCAAAGATCTATTCCTTTTTTAACCAGACCCAGCCTGGGATTGGGCTGAACACCGCCAAGTTCGATTATCTTAAGACCGGCATCTTTCAGCGACTTCAATACCCTGTCATAAAGCCCGTATTTCTTGATACTCCCACCGCCATAATGTAATAAAATCTTATTACCATATCTGGCTGTCTCGATTCCAACCTGGCTTTCTGCACCTTTTCCGAAAATTATTTTGGTAGTATTTTCAAATGTAAAATTCTCCATCTTTCCTCCTGTAGATTTAAATGTTATTTTCAATGATGGAAATAAATTTCAAAATCCAATTTTTGTTCCCTGCAAAATTTTTCTATATCCTTTTCGACATTATCCCAATACCCGCTTCCGGTAAAGTAAATACGCTCATATTCCTGCAGCAAATCCTGATGTTTACCCGAAAGCCACCTTCTTATACAGCCCCATACTGCTCCTGCTATGTTCAGGTTTTCAAAAATATACGAATCAGTTAACTTTTTAGTTTTAAGAACAATTTTTTTCCAATCAGTGAAAAACGGAAGAATCGGTCCGATAAAAACATATGTTTCGATTCCCGCCTCTTTTAGTTTCTGAAGTGCCTCTATCCTTTTTTGTATAGAGGAAGTCGAAGGTTCGATCTCTCTTCTTAAAGTATCATCTGTGGTAGTAATGGTTATTCCAACCTGGCAGCTTTTAAATTGTAGAAGCAGATCCACATCTCTTAGAACAAGATTGGATTTGGTCAATATTCCCAGTTCAGGCTGTAATGGAATGAGTTTCTCCAGTATCCTGCGTGTCAGCTTGTATTTTCCTTCCAGTGGATTATAAGGATCGGTGACAGAAGACATAAAAATCGTCTTACCTTTATATTTCGAAGTATTTTTCGGAATAAGATCCGGTCCGTTTATTTTTGCGTCAATGAACTTACCCCATGGTTCAGTATGCTCCGTGAATCTTTTCATAAACCTTGCATAACAATACAGACAGGAATGCATGCATCCGATATAAGGATTTATAACATAATCTGAGCCGGGCAGATTTGAACTACTTATTATTGATTTTGCTTCTATCTCTCTTATTTTTATCACTGACACAAAACATCAAGGATTATGAGCCGTCTATTCTTTTTCTAATCTATCTATTACAGATGTATATTTTGCCTGTTTGCTTCCTGCACTCACCGACATAGCAATAGCAAGGGCTTCAGCTATTTCCTCTTTTGATGCCCCTGCTTTAATTGCCTTCCTGTAATGGTATTCGATACAGGGAACACAATCTGCCATTACCGAATCCGATAGAGCAATCAGTTCCTTGATCTTTTCGTCCAGAACATTAGGCTTGTAAACAGCATCCGCAAATTTCGCATAAAGTTCATTAATTTCTTCTGATATAAACATCTTTGCCTCCTTTAGGTAATAGTTGAATGTTTTTTTTGTGGAGAACCATAATCTCTTCGCAATAGCCTGTATGAACACATAATTCATTGCTATGAAACTATTACTTATACTTCCGTTGATTATGGTTTCAAAATACCCTTCTTAACAAGTTCCTCCGCAATCTGGACCACATTCAATGCCGCACCTTTTCGAAGATTATCGGCTACGCACCACAGCACAAGTCCGTTCGGACAGCTCGTATCTTTTCTTATTCTTCCAACAAGGACTTCATCGCGATATTTATAAACATCAAGAGGAGTGGGATAATTTCTCTCATTTTCATCACCGCGGGCATTCTCACCTGTCAGATCATCCATTAAAACTATACCGGGCGAATTTCTTAAAATATCACGGGCTTCTTCGGGATTCAATGATTTTTCAGTTTCTATCCATATTGATTCTCCATGTCCGACAAAAACGGGAACACGCACTGCAGTAGCAGAAATCCGTATATTTTGATCTCCCAATATTTTACGTGTCTCGTAAACAAGCTTTAACTCTTCACGTGTATAATTTTCCTCCATGAAAGGTTCTATATGAGGTATGCAATTAAAAGCTACCGGACGGGAAAAGACTTTTGGATTAAAGGCAATATTTTCAAGTGATTCCAGTGCCATGGGTGTCTGACGGCGAAGTTCCTCTGGTCCTTCCACACCCCATCCGCTTGTAGACTGATAGGTTGAAATTATTATTCTTTTTATCCGGGCAGCTTTATGTAAAGGAGCAAGAGCTACAACAAGTTGAATTGTCGAGCAATTAGGACTTGCAATAAAACGCACTCCTTCCTTTATTGCATCGGCATTGACTTCAGGAACAACCAGAGGAACATCTTCAGCAAGACGAAAATCCCTTCCGTTGTCTATGCATATTGCACCGGCATCTTCAGCTGTTTTCCTCCATGTCACACTGGCTCCTCTTGCTCCTTCTTTTCCGGCAAAAAGAACCAGATCGGCACCCTTAAAAACGTTCTCAGTTGTTTCCTCGACCAGCATCGATTCTCCTGCCAGTATTTTGGAACGTTCCCGTGTCGCGGCAACCCCTGGCGGCCACTCGCAGGGAAAATTTCTTTCTTTCAAACAATGAACGATAGTTTCTCCTACTAATCCAACTCCTACGACTGTTACTTTTAAAGCCACTTATAACTCCTTTACAACCTCACATAATAACGCACGTAATAGTGTATAAAATAATGCAAGCTAAATATACAATACTTTACCTTACTTTTTGACCTATTATAAAAATTTTCTCAAACAAGCACAACGGTTTACTTAAAATTATCTTCAAAAAAGCTTTTAACCTCTTTCAGGCTGCCAAACTTCTTAAAAACCATATCTTCTATTTCTTTTTCCGGTTTTATGATATCCGGAACCATGATTGGCAGCATTCCTGCCTTATATGCGGCTATTATCCCATTTTTCGAATCTTCGAGGACAATGCAGTTCTCGGGCCGGCAGTTTAACCTTTTTGCTGTTTCGAGGAATATTTCAGGGTCAGGTTTTCCGTTTATTATTTCGTTACCACATACAATCAAATCAAAATATTTTCCGGTGTCAGATAAATTTATCATTAGCTCCGTCCTGTCCCTTTCAGTCGATGTGGCAAGCGCCATCTTTAATTGTTTTTTCTTATTATATTCCAGAAGTTCCAAAAGACCCTCCTTCAAAGGTACCCCCTCCGAGCGGATAAATTCCTTAAAGATTCTAACTGTTTCGTTTATAATCTCTTCATATGCAAAACTATCGCCAAAATGTTTTTTATATACTTCAATAGTTTTTTTAATGTTCAACCCGATTGATTCAATGAAAATCTCATCAATTATATCTTGTTTATTTCTTTTACACGATTCTTTCCAGCTTCGGTATATAAGTTTCTCAGTATCAAACATCAACCCATCCATATCAAATATCAGCAGTTCAATTTTATATTTTCCTATTTTCATAAACTTACAACCTTATAAATTTCATTTTAATAGAGAATGTTATATTTGGAACCTTAAAAGTTTTTATAGGCATTTTCTCTTCGAAGCTTCACTTCCGGAATCTTCTTCATCTTCGAGTATTTCAAGTATTGCCTCTCTTATCAATTGAGCCATGGATTTTTTTCTTTTAAAAGCTAAAATCCTTAATCTGTCGTGTTGATTCCTTGTAAGAAATATTGTTGTTCTTTGCAATGTATCTTTCATATTTTATCACCCCGATAAAAAGTAGCATATATATGTTTATATGTCTATATAAAATTTATTAGAACTTCTACATATCTTCCACCACAGGTTCATCTTCAATGAACTCAGAAGACAACCCTATTTTTTTAAAATAATCAATCATCGCAATACAAGCGAATTTCTCAGTTGAATAATGAGTTCCACCTAAAATATTTATTTTATGTTTTTTAGCAAATTCATGCGCCTTTTTCAAATAGTCGTTTTTCACAGTAACACCTGTAACTAAAATATTTACATTATTTTGTGTTATTTCTTCAATGGTTTCATCTAAACCACCACCTGCAACAACTGCAACCATTCCTTTTGATATCTCAAAGTTTCCATAATTATACAAACTAATCCTATGTCTTACCGCTTCCTGAAATTTCTCTTTTAATTGTTGAATTGTTACATATTTTGTTTTTCCGAATACTCCGGCTAATGCACCGAAATAAGGAGCAAAGGCTTTTTCGGGTTTAATACCCAGTGCTCTTGCTAAAGACACACTTGTTGAATATTCTCCATAATTATCCAGAGGCACATGAAGGTTGTAAATAGATATTTTATTATCCTTGAATTGCTGCAGTAATTCTCTTTCCATTTGCTGAAAAACTTCCGGGGATTTTCTAATGTCCCATATAGATGGGTGGTGAATAAAAAGCATCGATTCTTGCATTCTATTATTTAAAATTTTTTGCATAATATCTCTCGATGGAAAGACAGCTGTATAAACTTTTTTTATTACCGTTGTGAAATCACATACCAAACCCATTGACCTTTCCCTGAAGTTATCACAAAGAAAATCAGCAATTGAATCCATATATTGCATCCAGGCATCACTCATCCTGGAAGTTATGAAATCTTTTTCGAGTTGCTTATATAATTTGATTGCCTTCATGATATTTGATAACCCTCTGATTTATAAAATTTATCACGATAATTTTTCTATTTAGCCATTGCCTTTTCTTTTAACTCTTCTGGCATCTTTTCTATAGCATAACGAAGTGCAGTTCTGGGCATAACCGTCTTATTCTTAATAACATAATCGAATATTTCCTTCTTGTGAACTTTACTTGCTTCCTTAAGCATCCAGCCATAGCCCTTCTGCACCAGGTCATCCTGATCCAGAAGTAAAATATCTGCGATTTCAAAAATATCTTTTAGAAATTTCCCTTGTCTGGCAGGGATAATTAGAGATACTGCTGAAGCGCGGCGCATCCAGCGATTTTTCGATTTTGCCCACTTTTTCAAATTAGATAAATATTCCGGATACATTTCCACAAAAGTACCTATGGTATTATTACATAAGACATCACACGATGCCCAATTACTTACATAATAATTTATCCATTTCTCAAATACTTTAAGATCCTCAGGTTTATAATCTTTGTGAATATAATATGACCAGTTGCAGGCAATACCTGATTCTTCCAGGTAACCTGATTGCCACAGCTTTTCACACAGGACAAAAATTTCTGATTTATCTTTATCCTTAATGGCTTTGAAATATTCTTTACCTATTTTACCCACAATTGCAGTTTTTACTCCGTAAAGTTTGACCTTTTCTTTAAAAAAATGCTGTCCATTCTTTACTCCATAGGGATCAGCGTTTTTCTTCAACTCCTGACGGATCGATTCGATGATATCGCTCATATTCTTACCCTTCCCCTAATTTTTCTAACCATGTTTATTTTATAATTTTCTCCATTTATTAAAAATCCCTGCCCTTTTGTATTTTGATAAAAATTCCGCGGTTACATCTCTGGATTATTACTTTATCTAAAAATTCCTGCCTTAGATGTTTGGGAAGACGCCGTGATTGCCAATTGTGTTCTCTGTTAGTTCTAACCCCGGCAGTGTCAGGATTAACTGCCGCAATGGCTTTAAGAGCATAGTAAGCAGCACCAAAGGCATGCTGAGAAACATGTGCAGTTGCTACCGCTTGACCTGCAGCATGCGCAGCAAAACAAGATGCATTATTTTCTTTTGCCTCGCGGGCAGCAGCATGGGCGGCAAGAGAAGTCCCGCGTACGTCACTCATCTTAAACATACCTGTGCGAACCCATATTCTGCATGCTTCGATTGCTTTACGGGGCCGGCTGTCTTTTGGATATGCCTTCTCAAAAAACGGGAGTACCCGCTCGGCGCAGTCCGCCGCACAGTTTGCCAGCGATCTCTGATCTTGTTTGTTGTATTTCTTCATAGATTATTTTATAAATCCTTTATCTGCAGTTTTTCTTTTTACGTCATATTTTACATAGACTAACATTACTGATCTATGCAAACATAAATAGCTCTATGGCGGAGAGAGTGGGATTCGAACCCACGGTACCACTTGTTAGTGGTACACTCGATTTCGAGTCGAGCGCTTTCGACCAGCTCAGCCATCTTTCCGGGTCCGCAGTAATAAAAAACTACTCTATGATCTCCTCAAGCAATTCGCAGGCATCTTTGATATATCTTTCACATTTTACACTGAACAATTTTTTTTCATTCGCTATTCGCATACCTTCTTCGGTATTAATATTAACTCCTATCAGCTCCAGGCATTTTATGGTGCCGTTTCTTTGTTTGAATTTCTCTATAAACTCTCTGGTCTTCTTATAAATAATTTCTTTTAACTCAGGACTCCACTGGTTTTCTTGAAAAAACCTGCACCCAATCACCATTATTGCTCCGGTCACTGCACCGCAGGTCTCCTGCAGTCTTCCAAACCCGCCTCCAAATCCGCTGGCAATCGACCTGGATATATCTTCGTCCATTCCTAGAACATCGCTAAAAGCTGAAAATACTGATTGTGCGCAATTATAACCTTTACTGAATTCGGAAACTGCTTTTTCGCTTTTTGTCATAATATCTCCTTATTGTAAGTGATGGAAATCCCAGAATCCCGTAATTAATGCACTTATGGCATATTTTACACAATTAAAATCTACTGAATTTACAGACATCAATATTTTTATGGCGGAGAGAGAGGGATTTGAACCCTCGAAGCAGCTTACGCCGCTTACACGCTTTCCAAGCGTGCGCCTTAAACCGCTCAGCCATCTCTCCACCAATCAAATATTATAACATATTACATATATGGAAATATTATATTCTTTAACTAAAAATGCCGCCCTAAAAAAGCGGCATTTTTATTTTAAATAAATGATGGAACTAATCAGTGGATCAGGCCAACCTCATTTTTTCTTTTTCTATATTTCTATTTATCACCTTTATTTCCATTATCAGAAGTATTGCGGTTACCAGAAAACAGCAGAAATCCGTAAACGGCCAGGAAACCCAAACTCCCGTAAGATTAAAGAAAAGAGGCAGTATAAGAATCGCCGGAATAAAGAAAAATAGGTCCCTGGACAGCGTTATAAAAAGAGCTTGTCTGGCTTTCCCGATAGCCTGGAAAAAGGTGCTTCCCAGTATGGGAAAACTCCATAAGGGTGCCAGGATTGCAATCACTCTTAAAGGACCTGTTCCTTTTTCGATTACATTTATATCGCTGGTAAAAATACGCATAAGTGATTCAGGAAAGATTACCATTACAACAAATCCAATAGCAGCTATAATCGTGGTCCAGATAAATGCTTCCCCTAAAACTTTTTTAACTCTTGAATAAAATTTTGCTCCATAGTTAAAACCTACGATAGGAGCAAAACCCTGACTTATCCCCAGAATAGGCATAAATACCAGATCGATAATCCTGATACCTATTCCGGTTATTGCTATATATACATCTCCACCATACTGACGCACTATTCTTATAAACAATAAAAATGCCACACTTCCGACCATTTGCATCAAAAATGAAGAAACTCCAAGGCTCAAGATTTCGCGGGAAATGGATTTTCTTATTCTGAACATGTTTAACTTGATCTTGAATATGCTCTTGCTGGACATAAAAAAGACCACAAAATAAATTGTACTGATTATATGACTTATGACTGTGGCGATAGCCGCGCCCTTGACCCCCCATCCGAAAACCATTACGAAAAAATAATCAAGAATGATATTTGAAACAGCTCCTAAAATCATTTCATACATAGATGCTCTGGGTTTTCCTTCTGCCCTGATGAGATTTGAGCCATTTATGGAGAAAGATAAAAATAAAAATCCAAAAAGCATAACTTCCAGATAATCTCTGGCATATGGCAAAACTTCACTTGAGGCACCTAAAAACCGGAGTATTTCTTCAGAAAAAATATAAATAGGAACAATTGCTATAATATTGAAAATTGTATTCAACACGAAGCTATTCCCACCGGCAATTATTGCTTTTTCCTTATCGCCTTTACCCAGTGAACGGGATACCACAGAAGCAGCACCTACACCGGTGAGAAGCCCAATAGCAATTATGAAAATAAGCACGGGCAGGACTATGGTAAGACCTGCAATCGCATCAGGACCGACAGCACGGCCGACAAAAAGAGTGTCGACAAAATTATATAGTGCTATTATTACCATTCCTGTTATAGATGGAATAGAAAACTTGAACAGTAACGGCCTTAATTTTTCATTTAGAATTTGCTTCTTTTGTTTTTCCATTGTTTTACCAATCTTCCCAAAATTTTTTACTGAAAAAATTTATTTAAATAAGTTCGGGCAGAAGTTTAAAAATAATTATGCTGCTGACCTTAATGCTGATCCTAAAATATGGCACACAAATCCCTAATTATATTTAAGGCGGGAAAATTGTCAAGAGTATTTAATGTCAATTATTATAATTTTAAATATTATTGCGTGGATTAAGTGTTCCGAATTATGCTTCTTTTTTATCAGGCTTTCATACTTTTATTAAGTATCCTGAATTCATGGAAAACGAATGCTCCGGTTACCAGAAAGGAGAGAAAATCAGAAACCGGCCAGGAGAGCATAACCCCATTCAATCCAAAGAAAAGAGGAAGAGTAAAAATAGCCGGAATCAAGAATATGACCTGTCTGGAAAATTCTATTATAAAAGCCGGTAACGGCTTGCCGATAGATTGGAATACAACCCCTCCCACAATTAAAAAACCCAGTATGGGCAGAAATACAACAATAATTCTCATAGGTAAAACTCCCATATTTATAAGTTCCGGATCATTACTAAAAATACCGAGTAGTTGGCGCGGAAAAAACATTGTAGCTGTAAATCCTATAGCAGCAATTACTGTTGTCCATAATATAGCCTCACCAAAAACTCTCCTTACCCGTGAATATAATTTGGCTCCATAATTGAAACTTGCGATTGTGGAAAAGCCGTAACTGATACCAAGGATAGGCATAACTGTCAGGTCGATTATTCTTATGACAATCCCTGCTATGGCTACATAGAGATCGCTTCCATAATAAAGAATTGCACGATTGTAGATCAAGAATATTACACTGTCAATTATAGCCATTAAAAAGGAAGGAAATCCGATAAAAAGAATATCCTTCATCATGCGTAAATTTGGTGTAAGCATAGAAACTCCGGGGCGAAATATGCTTTTTCCGTAAAAAGCGTAAATAATAATATAAACACAGCTTGTAAGCTGACTGATAATAGTGGCCAGTGCCACTCCTTTCACTCCCATCTTAAATACAAAAATAAATATGGGATCAAGGATTATATTAAGCACTGCGCCTACAATCATCGGATAGACTGCGGCTCTGGGTTTGCCCTCGGCTCTGATTATGTGATTTGCAGCAAGAGAAAACGAGAAAAATATAAATCCAAATAAAATAATTGATATATAATCCCGGGCATAGGGTAATACATCTTTTGAAGCGCCAAAAAAGATAAGTATTTTATCCGAAAAGATAAAGGCAGGTATCATTAACACTGAATTTATAAGGATATTGAGAAGAAATGCATTTCCACCCGCTTTTGCCGCAAGTTCATGATCATTTCTCCCAAGAGATCTGGATATGATCGATGATGCGCCAACTCCTATCATCAAACCTATCGCCAGCATGATAATCTGGATCGGAAAAACTATAGTAAGTGCGGCAATAGCAAGGGAACCAACACCCTGGCCGACAAAGATGGTATCGACAAAATTATAGAGTGCACTGACCACCATTCCAATAATACCGGGGAGAGAAAATTTAAAGAGAAGCATCCTTAAATTTCCGCTTAATATTTGTTTTCTCTGTGATTCCATACTCTACAATTTCATACTTGTAATAAAAGTATAATAGAAGAAAAATTATACCCGGCAATTATAACAAACATGGATTAAAAAAATATTAAATTATTATCTATATTATAATTATATATTTATAATTACAACTACTTTTTAGTATCCTTTATCAAATTAATATTTAATTAATTTATATAATACTATTATGAGAGAAAGTTTGATTTTAACAAACCGTATTAAAGACCATACCGTCTTTATAGATATAATTTCTTTTTATTATAGGGAATATAAATACCTGCAGAGAGATAAAACAATAAAATCAGGATCTGGGAACAAAATCATCTTTTAAGATACAGCCGCAGTATGGGCATAAATTAAAATCCTCTTTTATTTTCTTGCTGCACTGAGGGCACTCGTCTATGGGCAGGTTCTTTTTTAGATCTTTTATATCAGGGAGCTTTTCAAGTCCCATTTCCGATTCTTTTAATTCAAAAGAATTCTTTAATTTACTTAAGACGATTATGCTTTCTTTCTTCAATCCCCCTGCTTCACCGGATAATTTAATATACGCTCTTTTAAAAAGATCCTTTATGTCTTCGTCGTCAAATTTTTCCAATACCTTTATTTCACTATCGAGAAGTTCCTTGAAAATAAATATATTATCCTCGATATTATCAAACTGCTTATCCAATTTTTCATCACATTGTTTGCAATAAGGTTCATCAGTTTTATCCTTCAGAACCTTTCCGCATTCTTGACATTTCTTTACTTCTTCCATTGTTACTCCTAATTATTCATATATATTACATTTGAGGATAAGAATTGATTTTATAACCGCTTTTTTCATGCAGACTATTCTATCATAAAGCTGCATTCACAGCTATCTTTGCCCATAAAATTTAAAACGGGAGATTTTACAAGCTTGACTTTTACAAATCCATAATATATTTTGAAGTTTAAAATCATAATATCTTCTGTAAGAGATAGTATAAAAATGAAAAAGATGAAAGTATTATTTATTGGTGGAACAGGTAATATCAGCACATCCTGCAGTATTCTGGCATTGAAAAAAGGTATAGACCTTTACCATTTGAATAGAGGAATTTCCGGGGATAAAATCCCGGGCGTTACTCCTTTACAGGCAGATATTCATAATAAAGAAGAAATGCTTAAAGCCCTCGGGGATCAGGATTTCGACGTAGTCGTTGACTGGATAGCATTTATCCCGGAAGACGTTAAAAGAGATTATGAAATATTCAAGGGAAGAACAAAGCAATTTATTTTTATCAGTTCCGCATCCGCCTATCAGAAACCATTAAGTGAACCCAGAATAACCGAATCAACACCTCTTTCAAATCCAATATGGGAATACAGCCAGAATAAAATAGCATGTGAAGATTATCTTATGCAAAAATATCGCGATTGCGATTTCCCTGTAACTATCGTGCGCCCTTCACATACTTATCGCATTGTGTTTCCCGTTGCCGTTGGCGATTGGAGAGGTTACTGGCTGATAAACCGGATCAAAAAAGGAAAGAAAATAATTGTTCATGGAGATGGAACTTCCTTATGGGTACTTACCCATTCCGAAGATTTTGCAAAAGGATTTGTAGGACTATTGGGAAATATTCATGCTATCGGCCATGCATTCCATATCACATCCGATGAACTGCTGACCTGGAATCAAATTTATGAGATCATTGCCGGTGCAGTAGGTATGAAAGCAAATATTATCCATATACCCTCGGATTTTATAATGAAATACGATGAAAAGACAGGGGCCGGTTTATGGGGAGACAAAGCTTACAGTGTGATTTTTGACAATACTAAAATCAAAACCTTCGTTCCTGAATTTAAGGCAACCATTCCATTTACGGAAGGGATTAGAAAAGTACTTGATTGGTTTGATGAGGATGAGGCCAGAAGAAAAATAAATCCCAAAGATGATGAATTTATAGACAATCTGATCAGGTCATATCCTGGATCAAGATAATAATTTGAATTATATTACCCCAAGATACTTTCTAAATTTAAAAGTTCATTGATATTTTTTATGGTCCTGCATTCCAGTTTATCCTCGCCAATTTTATATGTATCATCTTTTATTTCATACGGGACTTGTATCTTTATTGGTGTCATTCCTGCATTTGCAGCACCGGTTAATTCATTGCTACAACCATCACCAACATAAATACACTGTTCAGGTTTTACATTTAATCTCTCGCAGGCAATTTGATATATTCTAATGTCCGGTTTTTTAATTCCAATTTCAGAAGAAAAAATGGCACAACTTAATATTTTACATAACTTTGATTTTCTCCATGACCTTACCGTTTCGTAGGAACAATCAGATATTAAACCAAGTTTATAACCGAGTTCAATTAACCTGTTTAAGGTTCTTATATAATTTTTTCGTGGTTTTATTGTATCTCCATTAAAATGAAACCTGATCTTTACTGCTTCTTTGATTTGCTTTCTATCTGGCTTTTTCCCTTTTTTATTACATATATACTCTATATTTTCCTCTGGTCCTTTTAACCTTCCCAGCATTCTAATCTCAAATGAATCTAACCATTCTTTTATGAATTCCCCTGGTTCGATTCCTAGAATACGGGACATATCCGAAAGCATGTTGCTGTATTCTTTAATTGAGAAATTATCAATCAATGTGCCGTATAGATCAAATATTATTGCCTTATGTCTCATTTTCCTCTTCTTCTTTAATCCCTGATTATATGAAATTTAATTATATAAAAGTGTATAACGATTAACAACCGCAATAAAACTGGAAAATATTTAAGAATCGCTTTAAGCATCCGTAAGATTTTGATAAATATATTTCCCTCTACATTAATAAAGCATTAAACGGGATTTTGAATTGCTTCTAACCATAACTCTTCAAAAGAACTATAATCCAGTTGTGTTGCAGTTTCAAGAGAATTTAAAAGACTTTCCAGGTTATTGTATTCCGAAAGAAATAGATTTAAAGTATTCTATGGCTATTCAAGATCCATCGTTCCCGTAATACCGGTATATATAGATTCTCCCATCTCAAAATAATCACTTCTTACTGTAGTAAATAACACATAAAGCCTGTCACTACCTTCAAAGAAAGCTATTGCTGTGGCCCAATCATTATTATCCTGGTCTATATATCTGTATATAAAATCATGAAACGTTATATCATTCCTATTTATAAATTCATTTTCCTGCACATCAACAACCTCCCAATTATTATCAGATGCAATATCAGAACTCATCTCACCGGCAAAGTCCCTGTACTGATCACTCGGGGGATAATCATCTAAAGCACTTGCCATAAAAAGAAAACCTACTGGTAAGTCAATTGATGGTGCAACCAGATTTACTTCAAGGCCTTCGGTACTCTCTGATTCTGTATATGTCCAATCATCAGGCATGGAAAATGACACCTCGTATTTATCGTTAGAATACATATTTCCCTGAGTAAAATTATCATCTCCGGCTACTGCCTGGCGTTCTTCGACAACTTCAAAATCATAAGTGCCATATAAATCATTGTTTAAATAAATTTCCACATTGTATGCGCCGACAGGTATATCTCTGCCCTCTCCTTTAAGAGTAAATGCCATCCATGCAGGTTCATACAAATCTATATCAAGATTATTTACAGTTTCCACTAACAATTCTCCATTATTATCATACCACTTTGCAGTAAGGCTGTTTCCGGAAATATAATAATTGATATTTACACATGCGTATATGATCTCAGTTGAAATGAATTGTTCAGTCTTGCTTACGGGAGTAGAATTTTCATCAACTTCATTTGCCAGTGATACTTCCATTATTTCTATTCCGGGTTCTTCGATCATAAAATTTGCCGTACTTTTTAATTCACCATTATGATAAAAATCAACTTTATAATTTCCAAGCGGTATTACTTTAACTTCCTCGGTAGTTGCGATATAAGACATGGCATATCCTTCAAAATAATTACTCTTACCTTCTGAATATTTCAAAGTCTTATCTAAAATGTTTTCCCCTGTGTCCAGATTTACCCAGTTAAAACGATAATTGTCTTCGCCTCTTGCACCAGAGTAATTAATGATTGCATATATTTTTCCTATATTGATATCAAATTCATTTTTTTGATCTACAGGCTCGAATGTTTCCTCATTTATATTCTCGCAAATTGTTAAATCCCCGAAAGATAGGTCCGGTTCGCAGGCTGTAGTTAGAGATGTTAAGCCCAAAATGAAGATTATTGATAACAATATTATTAAAGATTTTTTAAAATTTGCTATTTTCATATTCTCTTTTATGATACTAATATTTAGCAATTAATCTATATAATATTTATATATATATTATACAATTATGTAAATAATAGTCAAATAATTTATAAATAATAATTAAATGTCTGTACCGTAACATTTTAAAATAAAATATCGTTTTATATTGTAGTGATACTTAAATTGCGAAATGTAATTTTAAAAAATGGTAAAGCGAAAGGATTAGAATAATGTTAAAAAAACTAATAATTGGAATAATCGTTGGATCGATAGTGCTTTTGTCATCCGCAGGGGCAATTTATGCCTATCAGAGATCAGAAAATATTGGCAGGAACAGCAAACAGAGTATTGATACAGAAGAATTTGATTTTAACGCTAATTCCCGCAATGGAAATTATTGCGATGCCCGGTATGCTGACGAGAACAACGATGGATTATGCGATAATTGTGGACAGACGAACTACCAGAATAGTTGCATCTGCAGCGAAAATAACACTACCTGTAGTCAGAATAAAGAAAATTATACCTATCAATACCGAAATCAAAACTTAATACGAAACGAAAATAGAAATAGCTTTTTCGGAAATCCGGAAGAGAATAAAGAAAGTAACAGAAAGTGTTTCAATTATAGGATTCAGAACAGTAAAAATAAATAGTAAAGGATAAATGGTTTAAGATGAAGAAATTGAAATTATGTACAAAATTAACAGCTGATATATTAATGTTTATTGCATTCCTGTTCAATATAATCACTGGGCTTGCATTCTTTTTTGGTTTGATAAGCGGCGCAGGTGGTGTGCAATTTAGAGGTGGGAGAGGCGCATTGGAATCCACTATTGCCAACTTTGGAAGTAAAAATCTTTTTAGTACGATACACGATTGGTCAGGAATAATATTTATCGTTCTAATTATTATTCACATTATATTAAGCTGGAAAACGCTGGTTTGTTATTTTAAAAGTGCATTCAGGAGCTCTAGAGTTGCAAAAACTAAACAAAGTTGTGAAAATATATAGATGAATTTTTTAAAATTTTGCGACTTCCAGCATGAATGATAAAGAATTAAATTCATGTATAAAAAAATATAAAAAAAATGGCGAAAACTTCTATTTTGAAAAAATATACCGTCATTTTTTTTCGAAGATACACAGATATATATCCTTAAGGATTTTGAATAAAGATATAGCCGAGGATCTGACAAGTGAAGTTTTTATAAGAGTTTACAGGAATTTGAACAAGGTTAATCTTAATGCAATAACAATCAAAATCTGGATTTATAAAATTGCCAGAAACCTGATAATTGACTACTTCAGAAGCAGCCAGAATAAGATTAACATGAAATCACTTGATGAATATCTTGAACGTGGTAAAGAGTTGGAATCACTGGACAGTGCACTTGTAGACCGGAGGAAAACTGTTTTAGAAGATAGGCAGTTTAAAAATGAGAAACTAATTGACGCCTTAAATAGTTTACCTGAAACGCAGAGAGAAATTATTTTTTTAAGATATGTCGAAGATATGGATTTTAAGTCTATTAGTTTCCTTTTAAATAAAAGGGAAATTGCATTAAGAGCGCTAAAATTCAGGGCACTTGAAAACTTAAAAAGTAAATTAATTAATTAGTTTTGGAACATTTTAAGAATATTATGTTTGAAAAAGGTCGAAAAAATAAGATAAATAAAAAGGTAATAAGCAGTAGAGTAATAAAAAAATTTTTAAACCTCATAGACAGAGGTTACAGTATAGATTACTGCCTTGAAAAATTTTCACCTTATAAAAAGGAGCTCGGACCTTACTCGCATATATTAAAAAACCTGAAGAACCTTGGAAATATCAAGAACAATAAAAAACTTGAAGACTCGATACTTGAAAAGATTTACAAGAACAGTGAACAGACGGACCAAATACGCGAGTCCAATTATAATGTAAGAAGAATAAGAGTAAGACCGGCTTTCTTAAAACCGGTAATCGTATTTTTATCGATATTTATGTTTTTCTCACTTTCTTTTGCAGGTACCATTTATGCCTCGGCTAATAGTCTTCCGGGCGATGTACTTTATAATGTAAAAAAGACTTATGAAAACGTACAGATTGTATTTACTCCTTATGCAAATGAGGGAAAATTGTATTTAAAGTTCTTGAATAAACGTATTGATGAAGCTTCTGCATTACTAAATAGAACCGGAACTATTGATGAGGAAATTATAGAAAGTTTATTAAGTGAAATTGATTATAACTATGGTAAATGTATGGAGCATAAAAGTTTTGGGAAAAATGAAGGTAAAAGAATCGGAAGTCGTATTAATAGTTTGAGAGTAATATTTCATAGAAGACGCGGCTATCAGAATGAAAATAACGATCAAAATTTAGAACAGCAACAAAATGGCGACACTCAAAATAATACTCAGCAGATTGAAGATACCAGCAAGAACTCAGAACAATATCAAGGTGGTAACAATCAAAATATTAACCAGCAGCAGAACAATAATAATCAAGATATTGAAACCCAATTAGATAATGGGGATAAAACAGAAAATGGAAACCAAAACCGTAATGGACAATAAAAGAAGCTTCCTTATTTATTCTAATAATGAAGAAAGTTGTTCTACTTCATTTTGCCAACTTTTAATAATGCCAAGCTGCTCCTCGCACTGCACGGAATCCTCTATTTAAATTTTATTTTCTCTTTTTTACAAATTGCTCTTACTGCATTTCTTCCCATTAACGCGCATCCGGGAATCCCACCGCCGCCCACGGACTGGCCAACTATGTAAAAATTCTTTAGTTTTGGGAGGCTTTTTGGTTTGCTTAGCAGTGAATCAAGCATATCTTTAGAACTCATTTTTAATTGGGACCCATATGATTCTGCATTAAACGTATATCTCTGTGTTGTCACAGGAGTTGCCACATCTATCTCTTCTACCTGCCCGGTAATTCCGGGAAATCTTTTTTCCAGCAAGTCTAACGTCTTACGGGCAACCTGATCTTTCTCTTCACGATATTTTTTTCCATCCTGATACAAATTACGCCAGAAGGAAAACGAGGTATCATAGATCACTTTTAAAACTCCCTTTCCATCCCCGGCAAATGTTTTATCAAAACCAAAAAGTTCAATGCTTATTCTTTCTCTGGTTCTATCTGCAATCTTAACTTCATTATCAAGAAATAAAATAATGTCATGGGGTTCTTTCGAAATATCCCTTTTTATGCCAAATGATACGTGGATTCCCATTTTGGCTTCATCGCTCGGTTTAGAATAAAAGTCTTCTTGTTTTTTTGAAATATATTTACCGCCAAGTAGATGAAAAATAGTATGATAACCATAAGAATTGGAAATAACATAATCGGAATTATATTCAGTCCCGTCCTTTAATTTCACACCATTTACAGAATCATTTTCTACGAGGATTTTTATTACTTCGCTGTTATATTTTATATTTCCTCCCAGTTCCATAAAATGATTTTTTATTTTATTGGAAAACTCCAGCGAACCCCCAATATACCATCCATAATTTTTTCTGGCACAATTAGCCATAAAATTGGCGTGTACCGGAAGTGGAATATCTTCCCAATTATACTGGATAAACCTGAAAGTTTTCTTAAGAAAAGGATTTTTAAACCTATCGGCAAAATCCTTCATTCCTACTTTCATGAATTTCGTTATCTGCATAAAATTAAAGAAATTCTTGATGAAATCCCCTATTTTCCATAATCCGATTTCAAGCATATCGATTTTTTTGATTTTATTGATAATCCTTAAATATTCATCTATTACTTTTTTGTCTTCGGGAGATATTTCTTTAAGATACTTTTCCAATTTTTCCAGATCATGGGAAATATACAGAGTTTTCCCATCAGGTGTTTCCACACTCACCATCTCTGAATAAAAAAATAAAGGATTGGGAAAAACTTTCAATTGCTCCCATAACTTCCCGAATTTCGAATCCGGACTCAAACCAGCCAGATGATGGATGCTTCCGTCAAAAGTGTAACCTTTTCTTTTCCAGGATGTACACAGACCTCCGGCTTTATTATGTGATTCAAAAATGGTCACATCAAATCCGTTCATCAGTGCAAAACATCCTGCAGAAAGTCCGCCAATGCCAGAACCGACAATAATGATTTTCTTTTTAGCCATTTTATGATCCTCGTAGAACAGGTAATAATTAAATAACAAAAAAGTGAATTATATCTTATTTTCTTAAAAATAAAAATAAGAAATTTTTGTTCCTTCGAGTAGCAGATAGTAATTTTTAAATAAAATTCATTTAGATAATATATTTATTTTGCAGTAATATTAAATAAATAATATTAAGTATTATCATTACTTAGCATTTACCTTAGGATTAATTATATAAGGAGGATACATGCTTAGAAGAAGCACAAAAATAACCTATGCACTGCTAAACTTTATCGGACTCATAGGGGTAATTGTGGTAAATGCTCTGGCAGTAATACTGCCTATAAATAACATCACAACTGGTGAACTTTCAGACAAATACCCTAATTTATTTGTTCCTGCCGGAATAACATTTTCCATATGGGGAGTCATTTATTTACTTCTAATATTATTCATAATTTACCAGTTTGTTGCGGCCTTCAGAAAAAGCCAGGACGAGAGAGGAATTTTTGAAAAGATAGGCATATTGTTTTTCCTTTCCTGTGGTTTTAACATTGCCTGGATACTTGCATGGCATTATGAGATTGTCTGGCTGTCTCTTATTATAATGGTCTTACTTCTTTTAAGCCTTATATTTATTTATATAAGGCTGGATACGGGCAGAGTCAGAATAAAAAATTATGAAAAGGTCTTTGTAAATATTCCGTTCAGTATTTACCTTGGCTGGATAACCATTGCAACGATTGCTAATGTTACCGCATACCTTGTAAAT
>Ga0315549_1002129_pt1 | contig 19307 bp, 16 predicted proteins | sample SalMarSW160200MG_FD_203101 | JGI IMG/M metagenome (GOLD analysis project Ga0315549, IMG submission 203101) | Salt marsh sediment microbial communities from the Plum Island Ecosystem LTER, Massachusetts, United States - Salt Marsh Sediment SW1601-200 ... | reverse complement strand
GGGCATACAGGTAAGGGCTATCAGTCGTAGTCAATTTGGCACTTAGAGCCACCGGGGGTAAACTGGGTTTTCAAAGAACGATTTTTTCCAAAAAACGGCTTGACTCAACTTAGGAAATCTACAATGCCAATGCCTTTCCTTGCAAAACCTATTTCGTCATTGCGAGGAGCCCGAATTTTTCTGGCGACGAAGCAATCTCAATGGGATTGCTTCATCCCGATTTCATCGGGACTCGCAATGACGGCACAACCTGAGGTGGCAGAAGCCCCGTTCTGCCACATTCCTGCCGTCAGATCAGGGGATCTGACGGCTCGGGGAAACCCGCACTAAAGTACGGTGGAAAAAATAATGGGAAAGAAAATCCTTTTAATTACCGCAATTCTCTTCCTCTTCTTAACGGTTTGGGGCCTTGGTTCCTCTTCCTCTTCAGAAACGGAGACGAATCCCTCTCTGCTTCAAGGCATAATTTTAGGGACGGTGCAGGGATTGACCGAGTTTCTTCCTGTCTCCAGCTCCGGCCATCTGGTCCTCGCCGAAAAAATCTTAGGGGTAAAAACAAAGGGCCTTGGCTTAGAGGTTTTGGTCCACTTGGGAACCTGGCTGGCCGTGCTCCTCTATTTTCGCCGCAAGATCTGGGAGATCATTAGAGCCTTTATCTACCCCCAAAAAAGGGACCAGGAGAACCGTCGCCTCCTCCTTTACCTTATATTAGGGTCCATCCCTGCGGGGATCATTGGTCTTCTCCTCCGCAACTCCATCGAAAAGATCTTCCACAATCCCTACCTCGTCTGTGGAATGCTTCTCATTACCGGATTCATCCTCTTTTCCACCAAATTCGCCAAACAAAGGGGGGCAACCCTCTCCCCCACAAACTCCCTGCTCATCGGCACGGCACAGGCCTTGGCCATCTTGCCGGGGATCTCTCGCTCCGGGACAACCATATCTTTTGGCCTTTTGCTGGGGATAGCTGGAGAGAAATCGGCTGAATTTTCCTTTCTTTTAGCAGTCATCGCCATATTGGGAGCAAACCTTCTGGAGCTGAAGGAGCTCAACCAACTCCCTGCCTCCTACATCATTGCTGCCCTATTCTCCCTGGGCTCTGGTTACTTAGCCATAGCCTTCCTCCTGAGACTAATCAGAAAGGGGAAGCTGTGGGGTTTTTCCTATTATTGTTGGGGAGTGGGGATATTGGGCCTAATTGCCCTGGGGATAAGGCACTAACAATTAGCAATTTATCAATGAGTAATGAGTAATGAGTCACCTGAGGTGGCAGAAGCCCTGAGGAACGAAACAATTACAATGATCAATTAACAATTAGCAATTTACAATTTTTTTTTTCAAGGGGCTTTAGCCCGTACAGGGGGCCTAAAGGTCCTAAACCCGCACTAAAGTGCGGTAGAAGAGAAGAAGACCCACCACGGACTTACACGGAGCAACACGGAAAATTCGAGGTGGCAGAACCCCTGTTCTGCCACTGGCGGTCAGATGAGGGCATCTGACCGCTCGGGGAAATGTCTGTGTAATTCCGTGAGATTCCGTGGTGAACTTCCCGGGGGCTGATTTGCAGAAGATATTAGTTGTCCGCTTGAGTTCCATGGGGGACATCGTATTGACCACCCCACTCCTCAAGGCCTTGAAAAGGAGGTTCCCTCAAGCCAAGATAGCCTTCTTGACCAAAAGGCAATATCGAGATCTCCTTCTCCACAACCCAGATCTGGATGAGATCTTTACCTGGGAGGACGACCTAAGCAGTCTAAGGAGGGAAAGGTTCGATCTCTTCCTGGACCTTCAGGCCAACCTCAAAAGCCTCCTCCTTCTTCCCCTCAGACTGAAGGCATCTCGCCGGATAAGATATAAGAAGAGACATCTGAGCAGATGGGCATTGACCAGGTTCAAATGGATCCCTTTCCACCCCATTCACACGGTTGACCTCTACCTCAGGGCCCTGGCCCCCTTAGGGGTTAACCATAGCCCTCAACCCCTCCCCAGGTTGTACCTTAATGAAAGGGAAAGGAAGGAAGCCAGGGAATTTCTTCAACAGGAGGGATTTTACGGGGAGAAGCTGGTAGGGATAAGCCCTGGCGCAAAATGGGAGAAGAAACGTTGGCCCCTAAAGAGGTTTTCCCAGGTAGGGGAAAACCTGGCTAAAAGGGAGAAAACAAAAGTAATCCTCTTTGGAAATGAGGAAGAACAGCCGTTAACCAGGAAAATGGCCAAGTTAATGAAAACAGAATCAATCAATGCTGCAGGGAGGACAGATCTCCGCCTCCTGATGGCACTCTTGGAGCGGTGTGATCTGCTCATCACCAACGACTCAGGCCCGATGCACATCGCCACGGGGGTGGGAACTCCAGTCGTGGCCATATTTGGCCCCACCCACCCCAAGTTGGGCTTTACCCCCTTGGGGGAGGGGGACATAGTCCTCTCCACAAACGAGCCCTGCAGTCCCTGTAGCCTCCACGGTGAAGGAAGATGCCAAAGATCAAAAAGGTTCTGTATGGAGGGAATCACCGTCGGTGATGTCCTCAAGGCTGCCTCCGACATATTAAGTAGCAATTCTACCCAGCTTTAGCTGAGGGTCTCCTTACCACGGATCAGCACGGAAAAAAGCAGAACCCCGAAAATTGAAATTCCTCAGTCGTCAGATGCCCCCATCTGACGACAGTCTCTATTCACTTTCCGTGCTACTCCATGTGTATCCGTGGTGGGTCTTTTGTTTTAAACTTTGCGACTTTGCGGTGAATTATTTGATTGCGGCTTTGCCGCGCTGTAACAGAATGCAGATGAAAGAGAATACAATTTTAGGCCCTGGGGGTTTCTTAGACCGGGATGGGACGATAAACGAGTCGCGGGGCTATATCACCAGGGTGGATGATTTCGCCCTTCTTCCCCATTCGGCAGAGGCAATAAAGTTATTTAATAGGCTGGGATTGAAGACGGTGGTCGTCACCAACCAGTCGGGAGTAGCCAGGGAATTGCTTACTGAGGAGAGGCTGCGGGAGATAAATGGGTATATGGGGAAGCAACTACAGAAAGAGGGGGCCAGGTTAAATGGGATTTACTACTGTCCTCATCATCCCCTTTATGGAGATGAGAACTACCGCAAGGATTGCTTCTGCCGCAAACCAAACCCGGGAATGGTCTTCAGGGCCGCGGCCTATTTCCTCATCAATCCAAAGATCTCCTATGTCGTAGGAGACAAGGAGGAGGATATGGAACTGGCCTCACGGGTAGAGGCCAAAGCGATCTTGGTCCTTACTGGGATGGGGCAGGAAACCTTACAGAGAGGGGTGAAGCCATCCTGGGTAGCCACGCATCTATTGGACGCCGCCCGTTGGATTGAGAATGATTTAAAGACGGTTCTCAGGGAAAATCCTTAGAACACGAATAGATAAGGAAATCATAACAACTCACCACGGATTAACACGGAAGGACACGGAAACAAACCCACATCCAAGAAAATAAGAAAATAGAAATTGGAAAATGGAAAGTTCCCAAGACCTCTTACCACGGAGCGGCACGGAAATTCACGGAGCCAGAGAGGTTTAGATATTCCTCTGTGTTAGTCCGTGGGATTCCGTGGTAAAGAAACCCTCGGCTAAAGTCGGGTAGAAATTGATTGCTGACCGCTGTCAACTGTTAGAAAATGACCAAACCCCTGACCATAGGCGACAAAATACTTATTGGCCTCTTGGTTTTTGGGAGCCTCTCCGCTTTCCTTCTCCCCCACAGAGGGCCTGGGGAGTGGGTCCTGATCGAGGCGGATGGGAAGCCACTGGGCCGATTCCCTTTAAAGGGAGAGGAGAACATCTCCGCCCAGGGCCCCTTAGGGATACACCATATCAGGATCTCCGGGGGAAAGGTCTGGGTTGTGGACTCCCCCTGCCCCCACAAGCTCTGTGTGAAGATGGGGAAGAAGGGCAGAGCAGGGGAAGTGATAGTCTGCGTTCCCAACAGGGTAATAGTGAGGGTGGAAGGGAAAAGGGATTTTGATTCCATCACCCCATAGGAAGGGAGCCCAAAAGCTGACCAGGCTCTCCCTTTTGGTAGCTTTTGGCCTGACCCTTTATACCGTGGAAAACCTTATCCCCCTCCCTTTAGGAAGGGTGGGATTGGCCAATTTGGCCACCCTACTTGCTCTACTCACCTTTGGGGGATGGGAAGCCTTTTTGGTTATGGGGATGAGGATCTTTTTAGGTTCCTTCCTGTTCGGAGGTCCCCTTAATCCAGCTTCCCTCCTCTCCCTGGCTGGAGGGGTGGCCAGCACCTCAGTGATGACTCTCCTCCTCCCCCTCTACCCCCGGGTCTTCAGCATAGTGGGGATAAGCATTGGGGGGGCCCTGGCCCATAACCTGGCCCAGATATTGGCTGCCTGGCTTCTCTTGGGCCGGGCCGCAGGTATATTCGGCCTCCTCCCCCTCATTCCCCTCATCTCCCTTGGTGGAGGGCTCATCGTTGGCCTTTTGGGGTGGTTGATTATCTCCCGACTTCCTGGTTTGGAATGGCAGAACCACGGATAAAGAGAGGAAATTAGCAATTGTCAATTATCAATTAGCAATTAGCAATTGATAATCGTCCCTCGTCGGGATAGGGACCTGGTATTCCCCCTCGTTTTTTCGTCATTTGGCATGCGGATTTTGGTATTGTCTTAAGGCCCGCACTAAAGTGCGGTAGAAAAAACTCACCACGGATAAACCCCGTTAAATAAAAGCCATCTTGAGAATGTGATGATGTTTATTTCTAAATTATTTAACGGGGTGAACACGGAATGGCACAGCGCGGCAAAGCCGCAACCAAACAATTCACCGCAAAGTCGCAAAGGACGCAAAGTTTAAAGATTATTTACATCGAGGTGGCAGAACCCCGATTCTGTCACCTCTCCACTCTACGGTCAGATGAGGGCATCTGACCCTTCAGGGACGGGAAGATCTTTTGCCGTCAGAATCGGGGTTCTGACGGCTCGGGGAGGGCAATTGACGGGTCAGGGGAATTTCCATTTTCCAATTTCTATTTTCCATCTTTTATAATTATGAGGAAACAGCCAGCTTTAAAGGCCGGGATAGCCTTCGGCTTAGGGATAATTAGCGGAAGCTACATCCATTACCCACTTCTCACCCTATTCTTCACCCTGATCATCCTCTCTCTCCTCTCCCTCTTTGCCCACTTCAAAAGAAGTAATTTCCTTACTCCCCTTATCTTTCTGGCACTTATGGTCGGAGGGGCAACAAGATATGGGGTTAGGGCCTGGTTGTTCCCTCTCCAGCACATCTCCCGGGTGATCGGCTCAGGATACGTGACCTTGGAAGGGCTGGTCTCCTCAGACCCAGACTTTGACGGCCAGAGAACGAGATTTAAGCTGCAGTCAGAGAAGATTCATCTCCGGGGGAGGGGAATCCCCGCCCAAGGGGGGGTCCTGGTCAAAGCATCAATTCCCCCTTACCTCATCCATTATGGGGATCGGCTAAATCTTCAGGGTTGGCTCTCCGCTCCCCCCACGGCAAACAACCCTGGGCAGTTCGACTACCGCCACTACCTCCACCAGCACGGCACCTTTAAGTTAATGACCATCAGAAACCCCGCAAAAATTAAAACCCGCGGCCAGGGGGGGAACCCCATTCGCCGGCACATCCTTTCCCCCTTGAGAAGGTTTCTCCTCTCCTCCATAGATGCTCACCTCCAGGGCGATCCGGCGCACCTTTTAAAAGGCATCCTCTTAGGGGAGAAGAGGGGCCTATCCAAAAGGGTGCAGAAAACCTTCACCGATGCCGGGGTAATCCACGTGCTGGCCGTATCCGGCCTCCATGTGGGACTGATGATCACCATTTTCCTCACCCTCTTCCGGGCCCTCAGGATGAGCTTCAGGTTCAGCAGTGGAACCACAATCCTGGTGCTCGTTGCCTACTGCGGGGTAGCTCAATTCCGACCCTCCGTGGTCAGATCATCCATTATGGGGGCGCTCATCCTCTGGGGACTCTGTATGCAGAGAAAGCCAGACCTGCTCAACTCCATTGGGGCCGCAGGCCTCCTTATCCTGCTCTTAAACCCACTATCCATTTTTGACATCGGATTTCAGCTCTCCTTTTTGGCTACCATCTCCATAGTTTACCTTTATCCAAAGTTTCGGGAGCTTTCCCCCCGGCCTCTGCGGGAAGGAGGGACCCTCAAAAGATGGCTTTGGGGATCACTTCTGGTCTCCCTCTCCGCCCAATTAGGGATAATTCCCCTACTTGTTTACCACTTCCATCGCATACCCCTCATCTCCCCCCTCTCCAACCTCCTGGTCATCCCCTTAGTGGGAATCAGCCTGGCCCTGGGCCTGGCCAGTTCAGCGGCATCAACGCTCAGTACTAACCTCGGCTACATTTTCTCAGCGGCCACCTGGCTCTTCCTCAAGCTCATTCTCTGGCTTACCGTTCTCCTCTCCCGCATTCCCTTCTCCTCTATCTCCGTCCCCCAACCCCCGCCGGTAGTAATTGGCTTTTACTACCTCTTACTTCTCCCCCTGGCCCAGATAAAATCGTCCCTCAAGGCGCGCAAATCCCTTCTCCTCATTGGGCTTAGCTTGGCCAACATCCTTAGCTGGCAGGGAGCATTAAAGGATAAAACCCACTTGCAGGTAACCTTTTTGGCTGTAGGGAAGGGAAGCTCAACGGTAGTTCAGCTTCCCAGAGGGGGAACCATTGTCATTGATGGAGGGGGGAAGAAGAGGGGATTTAACTTCGGGGAGAGGGTGGTTATCCCTTACCTGCAATCCATAGGGAAAAGAAGGGTTGACCTTCTGGTGGTTAGCAATCAATCGAAAGGAAACCTCGCTTCCCTTATCCCCATCCTCCGGGAGTATGGGCCAAAGGAGGTAATCACTCCAGGGGTAACTCTCCCCTCTCCCACCTATTTAGAATTCATCCAGGAACTAAAGGGCAGGAATATACCATATTTTAGCCTCCAGGAGCGATTTTCCCTTAACTCCCCTGGCGGGGTAAGAATGGAATTCCTTCCCTCATCCCCTGGGCTGGTAATGAGGCTCACCTATGGGGAAATGAACCTCCTTCTGCTGGGGGGGATGGGAAAATTGGCTCAACAAAGGCCAATTGCCATAGAGAGCAACATAATTGAGACAGCCAATCCGGGGGAATTGACCAGCCCCTTCCTCAGAGAGGTTCACCCCCGATTGGTAATTACACCTTCCTTTTCCTTCGCGGAGAGGGAGAGGTTCACCGCATTGGAGATTACTGCACTTAGCCTCAAGCAAGAGGGGGCAATTACAATCATTACCGACGGGAAGGGGTGGGAGTTAAGAAAATATTTGACAAAGGGAAAGAGATTTGGTAATTTCTAGTGAAGTCCCCGGGATGGGCAAACCACCGAGGCGGGAAGTCAGTAAGAAAATTCGAAATCCGAAACAAACTGCAAAGGATAGAACACGAATAACACGAATAGACGAATCTACACGAATGGATAGTTATATAAATGCCATCCCTACCCATCTACCCGGTTTTAGCTTGGGTAACCTCTTTGGGGCTTTAGCCCCATCGCCACCCTTCTCCTTTTGCCGTCAGAATCGGGGTTCTGACGGCTCGGTGGGGCGAAAAAGACCTACCACGGGTGAACCCCGTTAAATAAAAGCCATCTTGAGAATGTGATGATGTTTATTTCTAAATTATTTAACGGGGTGAACACGGAACGGCACAGAGAAACGATAGGGATGGCCGTCAGGGCAGGAGCCCTACCAGCACATAAGTTAGCGACCGTAGGGAGCTAAGTTCAATGGGAATCAAAGGAAAATTAGAAACGGTCTCCCTACCCGATCTTTTCCAACTCTTAAGCATAGGGAGAAAGACGGGCACCCTCACCATATCCAATGACTATTCCCGTAAGGAGATAGCCTTCAAAGAGGGGAAGGTGGTGCACAGTTCCTCATCTAAGGAGGAAGAGTCTTTGGGGAATCTTCTTCTGAAGAAGGGAATCATCTCCGAGGCCGATTTGGGAAAGGCCCTAAAGGTGGGCAGGGAGAGGGGGAAGAGACTGGGAAGGGTATTGATTGAATTAGGGCTGGCCCCTGAGGGGGAGATAGCCAGCCTATTGAGACACCAGGCAGAGGAGTCCATCTATGACCTCTTTGGCTGGGACAAGGGAGAATTCTCCTTTGAGGAGGGAAAACTTCCCCCGGCGGGAGATTTTATCCCCCCCTTAGAGGTGATGAGCCTGGTGATGGAAGGCACTAAGAGAATGGATGAGCTCTCTGAGTTGCAGAGGAAGCTCCCCCCTCCGCATACCATCCTTAAGGTCAAGGATTTCTTCCAAACCGAAAAGGAGGAATTTACCCTTACCCCACTCCAGATTCAGGTCCTCCCCCTGATCGACGGCCACCGCCCCATAGGGGAGATCGTCGAAGAGTCCGAGATCGGGGGATACCTGACCACAAAGGCCATCTATGACCTCCTTTCCACTGACCTTTTAGAGAAGGTGGGGGGGAAACCAAGCAAGGAAGGGGCCCTGGATGAGCCGGCGATCCTCCATCTGGTAGTAAACATCTACCAAAGGATCTTCCTCATTATACAAAACCAGCTAGTAAAGAAGCTGGGACCTCAGGCCAAAAGGCTGGCCAATAATGCGTTTACCAAAACAAAAAAGAAGTATTCTAAGCTTTTCCGCGGGATCAAGCTGCGGGAGGACTCCTTGCCGGATTTCAGCCTGTTAGAGGCCAAAGCCCTGTCCTTTCCTCCCCCCATCCGTTTCCACCTCCTCTTGGAGGGGATGAGCGACCTCACCAGGGCAAACTTAGCCCAACTGCAGGATACCCTGGGGAAAAACATAAAAAGGGAAACGATAAAGAGGGTGAAGGCTGAAGTGGCCCCAATTCTGGAGGAGAAATCCTCCTCTTTCGGCCTCATAGCTATGGACGAGGAGATAAAAAGAGCCTTAGAATGAAGGAGGAAACTTGCACTTATTTAGCCTATTCCCTCTTTTCGCGGTAGTGGGAAACCAAAATGAGGGGGCGGAGTTTCTCCCCATTTTAGGTGAGATTTTGGCCTTGCTCTTCATTGGCTTGGCCTTTGGTTGGGTGATTCAGCTCTATCGCTACACCCGGGGCGGCCAATCGGCCAAGGCCTGGGGGCTTCTCTCTGGGGGACTTTTCCTTTTAGCCTTAAAGTTGCTATTTGAGCTTGCCCAAAGGGCGGCCATCTTCGCTGTGAACCCAAAGATTGGGGCCTTGGTTACCTTCCTCGCGGCTCTTCTCCTGGCCATTGGTTTCCGGCACCAGAAAAGAATACTCAGATGATGGAACTGGATAAAGTATATAACCCAAAGGAGGTCGAGGAAAAGTGGTACAACTTCTGGGAGGAGCAAGGGTTCTTCCACGCCAGGGCTGACTCCTCCAAGCCCAGCTTTTCCATAGCCATACCTCCTCCAAACATAACCGGTATCCTCACTATGGGACATGTCTTAGACAATGTTCCCCAGGACATAGTAGTCAGGTGGAAGAGAATGCAGGGTTATGAAACCGTATGGGTTCCAGGCACTGATCATGCAGGGATTGCCACCCAGAATGTGGTGGAGAAAAAACTTGTCCAGGAGGGCCTTACCAGACGGGATTTAGGAAGGGATGAGTTCGTAAAGAGGGTATGGCAGTGGAAGGAGGAGTATGGTCAGGTGATCATCCAGCAGCTAAAGAGGCTGGGGTGTTCCTGCGATTGGCAGAGGCAACGATTCACCCTTGATGCAGGGTTATCTCGGTCTGTACAGGAGGCCTTCTTACGGCTTTACAGAAAGGGGCTGATCTACAAGAGCAACTACATCATCAATTGGTGTCCCCGCTGCGGCACTGCCCTCTCCGATGAGGAGGCAAAGCACAAGGAGATCAAGGGCAAGCTCTGGTATATCAGGTATCCCCTGAAGGGCTCTGATGAATTCGTTACCGTGGCCACTACCAGGCCAGAGACCCTGTTAGGTGATGTGGCCTTAGCCATCAACCCTCAGGACCAAAGACACAGAGGTCTCCTCAATCGTACCCCCATCCTGCCCATCCTCAAAAGGGAGCTAAAGGTCATAGAGGATGAGTTTGTGGACCCTAAATTTGGCACAGGGGTGGTCAAGGTAACCCCGGCTCACGATGTCAACGACTTTGAGATGGGCAAAAGACATAGCTTGACCCCCATTCTGATAATGGATCAAAACGGGAGAATGAACGAGGAGGCCGGCCCTTATCAGGGATTGGACAGGTTCGAGTGTCGTCGCCGGCTTTTGCAGGATTTAAAAGAGCAGGGCCTCTTGGAGAAGGAGGAGGAACACCTCATATCCGTAGGACACTGCCAGAGATGTGGCACGATGGTGGAGCCCTACCTCTCCGAGCAGTGGTTTGTGAGGATGAAGCCCTTGGCCCAGCCCGCCATCGAGGCCGTGGAGAAGGGGGAGATAAAGTTCTATCCCCCCAGATGGAAAAAGGTTTATCTCAACTGGCTCTATAACATAAGGGATTGGTGCATCTCCAGGCAACTCTGGTGGGGGCACCGCATCCCCATCTGGTATTGTCAGAGCTGCGGGCAACCAATCCCTCAAGGGGAAAAACCCCAGCAATGTCCCCACTGTGGGAGCTCTGATCTCGTCCAGGAGGAGGATGTACTGGATACCTGGTTTTCCTCCTGGCTCTGGCCTTTTTCCGTCTTTGGCTGGCCTGAAACCACCGCCGAGCTGCAGCGGTTTTATCCTCTCTCCTTCCAGAATTCCGGATATGATATAATCTTCTTCTGGGTGGCCCGGATGATAATGGCCGGATACGAGTTCACCGGCAAGGCTCCTTTCCCCCAGGTTTACATCCACGGGATGGTCTTAGATGAACAGGGGAGGTGGATGAGCAAATCCCTGGGCAACTCCCCTGATCCCAGCAAAATAATAGAGGAGTTCGGTGCCGATGCGGTGCGGTTCAGCATCATCCTGATCACCGCCCAGGGGCAAGATGCCTACTTCTCTCGGGAGAAAGTGCACCTCGGGAGAAACTTTGCCAACAAGCTTTGGAACGCCTCCCGCTTCATTCTCGCTCAAACCCAGGATTTCCCTGAGGAGAACTCCCAGTTAGAGGAACAAAACCTACATTTGGCCGACAGGTGGATACTCTCCCGCTTCCATCGGACGATCAAACTGATCAACTCATCCTTAGAGGGATACAGGTTCAACGAGGCCGCCCACTTAATCTACGACTTCACCTGGCATGACTTCTGTGACTGGTATATCGAGCTTTCCAAATTCCCCCTCTATCAAAAGAACGGGGAGCGGAGAAGGGGTGAGGTTCAGGCCATACTCCTTTACTGTTTGGAGGGGCTTCTGCGGCTTCTCCACCCCTTTATTCCTTTTATCACCGAGGAGATCTGGCAGAAATTGAGACCGAAAAGCCGCTGGCTCTGGCCAGACGACCTAAAGAGCATAACCATTGCCCCCTGGCCTGCACTGCAGCAAAAATGGATAGTCCCCGGAGTGGATAAGGAGATGGCTAAGCTACAGGGGATAGTGGTGGCGGTAAGGAATATGCGGGCAGAACTGGGCGTGCCTCCGGGCAAGATGACCAAGCTCATCCTGAAGCCAGAGGCCGCGGAGACCCTCAGCTCTTTAGAGCAAAATTCCAGCTACATCACCAATTTAGCCAAGGTTGAGGAGCTTATCCTCGATCATGCTGCCAAGAGGCCAGCGGAGAGCAAAACCGCAGTGGTAGATGATGTAGAGGTGTTCCTCCCCTTGGAGGGCCTCATCGACCTGGGGGAGGAGAGGGAAAAGCTGAAAAGGGAGATAGTAAGGATTAAAGCCTTAGTGGAGAAGGCGGAGCAGAAGTTGATGAACCGAGACTTCCTCAAAAGGGCGCCTCAGGAGATAATCGCCCGGGAAAGGTCAAAGGGCGAGGAAGGTAGGGCCAAATTGGAGAAGCTGCAGAGCAACCTCCGGGGGTTGAGTGGAGGTGATTAAGGGGATAGAAACAGGGAACAATTAGCAATTGATCAACCGAGGTGGCAGAACCCCGATTCTGTCACCATCCTTTGCGGTCAGATGCCCTCACCTGACCGCTCGGGGTGAGGCGCTTCCGCCGCCAGAATCGGGGTTCTGACGGCTCAGGAATTTCCATTTTCTTATTTTCTTCACGATTTTCCAATAAGGAAGAAAATTTATACCCGGAGGTATCTGAGATGAAAGCAACCAAGTTCTTTTTTGCCCTCCTCATTCTCTGGATGGGAGTGGCCCAGGCCGCCGGAGAGAGAGAGATGGCCATCACTGTCTACAACCAGAACCTTGGTCTGGTTAAGGATGTGCGGCTGATGGAGTTGAAGAAGGGGATAACCGTAATTAGGTTCAGGGATGTGGCCTCCCAGATAGATCCCACCTCTGTGCACTTCCGCTCCCTCAGCTACCCGGAGAAGGTCTCCATCTTGGAGCAGAACTATGAATACGACCTGGTAAGCACCCAAAAGATCCTGCAGAAGTATATTGACCAGGAGATCAAGATAACCGCCAAGGACAATAAAATATACCAGGGAACCCTGCTCAACTCCTCTAGGGATGGTATTGTCCTGGCCGCCCAGGAAGGGGGAATAAAGATCATAAGACCTGAATCCATCCTTGATTTAGATTTCCCCCGCCTCCCCACAGGGTTGATCACCCGTCCCACTTTGGTCTGGTTGCTCGATTGCCAAAGGGGAGGGAGACAGAAGACGGAGATAAGCTATCTAACCTCTGGAATAAACTGGCACTGCGAATATGTGGCCGTGGCTGATAAGGAGGATAAATCCATAGACCTTGCTGGTTGGGTCTCCATCGACAACAAATCCGGGGCCGCCTATCCAGATGCCCGGCTGAAGCTCATCGCCGGTGAGGTGCACCGGGTGAAGCCTCGGCGCAAACCCAGGGGTTACATCCAGGCAGATGTAACAACAATGGCCAAAGGGGGCCCTCAGTTCGAGGAGAAACCCTTCTTCGAGTATCATATGTATACCTTAGGGCGGAAGGCCACCCTTAAAGACAACCAGATAAAGCAGCTTTCCCTCTTTTCCCCTACCCAGGTCAATGTAAATAAGATTTACACCTGTGATGGGGCCAGATATGGCAAGAAGGTGAGGGTAAACCTGGAGTTTCAAAACTCCCAGAGGGCCGGGTTGGGCATCCCCCTCCCCAAGGGGAAGGTGAGAGTCTACAAGGAAGATGTGGACAAATCCTTAGAGTTTATCGGAGAAGATCTCATCGACCACACCCCCAAGGATGAGAAGGTGAGGATCTTCTTGGGGAATGCCTTTGACCTGGTGGGAGAGAGAAAAAAAATCAGCTATCACAAGATCGGGGAGAAGGCCAGGGAGGAGAGTTGGGAGATAAAGCTGCGCAATCACAAGAAGGAAAAGGTAGAAATAGTGGTCGTGGAGCACTTTTGGGGGGAATGGAAGATAACCGAGAGCAACTACAAATACACCAAAAAGGATGCCTACACCGCCGAGTTCAAGATCCCTGTGGCCAAAGACGGGGAGTCAGTGGTAAAGTATACGGTGAGATATGAGTGGTAGGCTCTTTACCTTAAATTGAAGATACACCTTTAGGAACTCTACTTCCCTAACCAGGGGGTTGTTTGAGGTCCCGAAAATAGGGCTGGATTCAATCTTGATTGCGGAGCAATCCCAAGGGAAAAGATTGGGAAAATGTCAAATTCTGTTCCAATTGATGAAGGAGGTAAAAAGTTATGAGTATCGTCAAAGAAGAGGCAAAGAAACTCATCGACAAATTGCCAGATCAAGCAACTTGGGATGACATTATGTACGAATTTTATGTCAAAAAGAAGTTGTCAGTTGCCTTGAAAGCTGCAGAAGAGGGACATATTATCTCTCACCAGGAGGCCAAAAAGAAGCTCCTTCACAATGAAAATCGATTGGACTGAGCCAGCCTTGGTAGATATAGAAAACATAAGGGATTACATCAGTAGGGATTTAGAATATTACGCCACTCGATTTGTGGAGAGAATTGTTGAGGCAATAGAAAACCTGGAGAGGTTCCCTGAAATGGGGCGAAGCGTTCCAGAGGCTGAGAAGAAAAATATTCGGGAACTCCTGTTATCCAACTATCGAATTATGTATCGGGTGGAAACTGAACGCATTTTAATTCTCGCCGTTATACACGGGGCGCGGGACTTAAGGCAAAAAGGACTTAAGCCCTGGGATGTCGGTTAATGCCTTCAAATCTATTTGTGGAGGCAATCCCAGATATAGAAGGGAACCTCTTTGCCCCTTGTAACGATCTGGTAGGTTAAACGATGGATCGCAAAGGACTTAAGCTGAAGAGGATCTGTGATTACCGTCTACTTAGACACATCTGTAATCAGTGCTTATTTTGATATGAGAAATCCAGAACGTATGGAGCTTACCCATTACTTCTGGAGAAAGTTGCCGGAATTCAAGAGTTACATATCTGATATTACCCTTGCAGAAGTTAATGCCACTCCGGACGATGAACTGCGTGAAAATATGCGGACTCTGATAGGATCTCTCTTTCCACCTCTTGCCATTACCACCGAAATTCTCGAATTAGCCGAAAAGTACATAAAGGGAGGAGCAATCCCAGATGGTTATCCTGAAGATGCCCAACATATTGGAGTGGCTACAGTGAAGGGGATTCGGTATCTGGCTAGTTGGAATTTCAAACACATCGTCAGGGAGAGCACGAAGGCATTGGTAAATTTGATAAATATGAGAGCTGGCTATGGAGAGTTGAAAATAGTGACTCCTCCAGAACTAATATGAGGAGGTAAAAACACAATGAGCAAGGATGTCAAGATAGCGGAAAAGTTGAAGAGAGAAATCGAGGAGGAATTCCCCTATGATTTCGCCCTTCAACAGGTACATTTCGCCAGAGCAATCTTAAGGGAGGAAATCAAGGGAATGTCAAAAAAGAAGGTTATAAAATACTATCGGAGGAAAGCAACGGAACTTGCCCCACCAAAAGTGCCAAGCTAAGATGGGGTTTAGTTTCCGGCGTTGGGAAAACTAATTTACCACAAAGACGAGGAGATTCCACTTGACAGGGGGAAATTTTTTTGTTTTACTACCTCTGAATTTAGAAGAAAGGAGAGTAAATTGAGAGGGATGAAATCTGTTTTAGGTCTCGTCCTGCTTCTTGGTTTGGCCTGGCTGGCCGGCTGCCAGTCGCCAGCCGTGACCTCTATGAAGATCTACATCCAGCAGAAGAACTGGGATAAGGCTCAGGCCCAAGGGGAGTTGGCGGTGAAAGAGCAGTCCCAGAATGCTGAGGCCTGGTGGCTTCTGGGAACCGTATATTCGGAGAGAAGGATGTATAAGAAGATGAACCAGGCCTTTAGTCAGGCGACAAAGCTTGGTCCAGGTAAATATGAAAAGAAGACGGAAAATTGGAGAAAATCACAGTGGGGGCAAAAGTTTAATGAGAGTATGACTCTGATCAAAAAGGACAAACTGCCGGAAGCCAAGAAGAAGCTGCGCATAGCCTTGCTCATAGATCCAAATCAACCCCAGGCCTGGGAGAACCTGGGCTACATCTACTCTAAGCAGGATTCTACGGATAAGGCCTTACATTCCTATGAGAAGGGTTCCCAGCTCGATCCGAAAAATACCACTGTGCTGCTGAATATGGCTGCCCTCCATTACAACCACCAGAGGTATAAGCAGGCCTTGGCCATCTATGACTCAGTTCTCTCCCTTGATCCCTCCCACAAGGAGGCCTTAACCCAGAAGGCGAACTGCTCATTTAACCTGGGACTTGCTGCTCTGCGGGATAAAGATTACGATAAGGCCATCGACTATTTTGAAGGGGTTTTAAAAATAAACCCTGATGATCCGGATGCCCTCCACGACCTGGCCTTAATATATACAGTCAGCAAACAGGAAGACAAAGCTGCCGGCTATTTGGAAAGGGCTCTCCAGGCAGATCCGCAGGATTATGAGGCCATTCACACCTTGGCCTCCCTCTACATTTATCAGAACAAGATGGATAAGGCTGCCCCCCTTCTGAAAAGGGCCTTAGAGGAAAAGCCAGATGATGTGGAGTCGATGGGATTTTTGGCTTCCATATACCGCTCCCAGAAGAAATACGATCAGGCCCTTCCCTTATTTGAAAAGGTAGTCGAACTGGATCCCCAAAATGTGGAAGCCTGGAATAGCTTGGGCCTGATCTATTCCTACAAAGGGATGAAGAAGAAGAGCGAGGCGGCCTATAAAAAGGCTGAGAAACTCCAGCAAGAGTGAGGGGGCAAAACCCCTGGGGAACAAAACAGTTGGCAATGGTCAATTAACAATGAGCAATGGAAAAAAAAACCTACCACGGACTTACACGGAGCAGCACGGAATTTTCTACCCGGCTTTAGCCCACTTGGAGTGCTGTGACTCCTGTCACAGCATACGTCAACAGGAGTTGACGCACTCCATATAAACCCACACTAAAGTGTGGTAGAAATCCCACTCTCCCCATCTAAAAAAGCAGTGTCCTTTAGGCACTGCTTTTTTGTTGCCTCCCTATAGTCGGAAAGGTATATTGAGGCCATGGGAAAATTGGTCTCTGTAGTTCCCTTCTTCCCCTCAGAGGAGATATTGACCTATTCCGTCCCCTCCCTCTTGGAGAAGAGGGCAGTGCCAGGCTGTCGGGCCCTTATTCCGGTGGGGAGGAGAACCTTAACTGGGATAATCGTGGGAATTCCCAGAAGGGCCCCCCAGGAAAACCTCAAGGAGATAGCCCATCTCTTAGACAGTTCCCCCCTCATCAGCCAGGAACTCCTCAGGTTCACCAAATGGATAAGCCGATACTACCTCTGTAGTTGGGGGGATGTTCTCAAAGCATCCCTCCCCGGGGGGATAAATGTGGAGAAGAGAAAAGTGATCAGCCTAAAGGGGGAGGCCGATATTGATACCCTTGATCCCCTCTCCTCCCGCATCGTCTCCGAGTTAAAAAGGGGGAAGCTAACTCTCCGCACACTCTTCCAGAGGTTAGGTCAAAATGGGCTGCCTCTGGCCCTAAGGGCGCTCGCCCAAAAGGGGTTGGTAGAGATCGTCGAAAAGGTGAGTCCTCCACAAGTTAGGGTTCTCTTTGCTACCTATGTCTCCCCAAAGGTGAGGGAGATCCCCGAGGAGCTACAAAAAAGGGCACCCCAGCAGGCCCTCTGTCTGAGAATTCTCTTAAACTCCCCATCTCCCCTCCTCAAATCAACCCTAAAGGGAAAGTATGGCATTGGAGGCTCGGTGATTGGCTCACTGGCCAAAAAGGGGCTGATCAAAACCTTCCCCCGGGAGAAGTTTAGAGACCCCTATGCCGATCTCTCCCCTTCCCCTACGCTTACCCATATCCTGAACAAATCTCAAAACCAGGCCATATCTCAGATCAACCTCTTCCTAAAGAAGGGAGAATACAAGGCATTCCTCCTCTATGGGGTAGCCTCCTCGGGAAAGACCGAGATCTACATCCAGGCGGTAAAAAAGACCATTGGGCTAAGGAAAAGTGCCTTGCTCCTTCTCCCGGAGGTCTCCCTTACCCCACAGATGATCAGCAAGTTTCGCTCCCACTTCGGGTCCGGGGTAACCATCCTGCACTCTTACCTCTCCCCGGGGGAGAGATATGACAGTTGGAGAAAGATAAGGGAGGGTAGCTTCAAGGTGGTTATCGGGGCCAGATCGGCCATATTTGCCCCCTTGCAAAAGTTGGGTTTGATCATCGTCGATGAGGAGCATTCCTCCTCTTACAAACAAAAGGACCCTTCCCCCAGGTATAACGCCAGAGACCTGGCCGTGGTGAGGGCCAAGTTAAACAGGGCAGTAGTCCTCCTGGGCTCTGCCACCCCTTCCATAGAGAGCCTCCGCAATTGCCAGAGCAGTAAATACCAACTATTGAGGCTCCCTGAGATGGTGGAGAAGAGAACCCTCCCCCCGGTGGTCATCGTGGATATGCGAGCTGAAAGGGAGAGGGGAAACTGGGGAATATTCTCCCTCACCCTCCAAAAGGAGATGGAGGAAAGACTGAGGGATGGAGGACAGGTAGTCCTGTTTTTGAACCGCAGGGGATTTTCTACCTTTATCAGATGTGAGGAGTGTGGCTATGTGGCCAAGTGTCCCAGATGTAGCTTAACCTTAACCTATCACCTCCAAAGCCATAGCCTCCTCTGCCATTACTGCGGATATAGGGAGAAAGCGCCTCTCCGCTGTCCGCAGTGCGGAGGAAACAGGATAGTCTATCAGGGGGTGGGGACTCAAAGGGTGGAAGCTGAGGTAAAGAGGCTCTTCCCTCAATACAACATCCTGAGAATGGATATAGATACTACCTCGCGCAAGGGAGCACATCGCCAAATCTACGAATCCTTCCTGAGGGGAGAGGCACAGATACTTTTGGGGACTCAGATGGTGGCCAAAGGGCTACATTTCCCCCGAGTGACCCTGGTGGGGGTGATCTCCGCAGACACCTCCCTCCACCTGCCGGACTTCCGGGCCAACGAGCGGACCTTTCAACTTTTAACTCAGGTGGCCGGACGTGCGGGAAGGGGGCCTACCCCAGGCCTGGTAGTGGTGCAAACCTACTCCCCAGAGAGTTCCCCTATAAAATTGGCCGCTCACTACGATTACATAGGTTTCTACCAAAGAGAGATAAAGTTAAGAAGAGAACTCTCCTATCCCCCCTTCACCCACCTGGTCTCCTTTTTAATGAGGGGGAAAGATGAAGCCAAGGTAAAAGAGAGGTCGGAAGAGCTATCCAACGAGTTGAGGAAGCAGGGGAAGAACTTACCCTTTACCATCTTGGGACCAGCCCCATCTCCCCTCTACAGGTTAAGGGAGGAGTTTAGGTGGAGGATACTCTTGAAAAGCGATGATGAGAAAAAGGCAAAGGTAATCCTCCGGAATCTGATTGGTCCGATTATCCATCGTTCCCAGCAAGGGGTAAGGATAACGGTAGATGTTGACCCGCAAGATATGATGTAGCCTGAACTATCCCTCCAGAACCGGAAATCCCCTATAGTTCTGTACTGGTAAGCTCCTGCCCTGAGGGATAGAAAATAGAAATTGGAAAATTGAAAATCAGTTGTAGAGGCAGATCTTTAGGTTTGCTTCGCCCCTGTCAAGGAGCTGTCAGATGCCCACATCTGAGGGCAAGGTGCCTTCTACCGCACTTTAGTGCGGGTTGAGGGCCTTTAGGCCCCATATAAGGTCAAAGGTGCATTGTAGATTTCCTAAGTTGAGTCAAGCCGTTTTTTGGAAAAAATCGTTCTTTGAAAACCCAGTTTACCCCCGGTGGCTCTAAGTGCCAAATTGACTACGACTGATAGCCCTTACCTGTATGCC
>Ga0315549_1002123_pt1 | contig 19328 bp, 17 predicted proteins | sample SalMarSW160200MG_FD_203101 | JGI IMG/M metagenome (GOLD analysis project Ga0315549, IMG submission 203101) | Salt marsh sediment microbial communities from the Plum Island Ecosystem LTER, Massachusetts, United States - Salt Marsh Sediment SW1601-200 ... | reverse complement strand
GTTCAAAGAAAAATACCTACATAGCTGGACTTGCTTGGTCACGAACATGGTGGACATATCGTCTAAGAAATTAATCTCGACCTACATGAAACGCTGGACAATAGAAACGAGTTATAGGGATGAAAACCAGGAGTTACACTTGCACGGATGTATGTGGAGAAATATTGAAGGGCAATATTGTTTTATTTCCCTTGTATTTTTAGCATACAGGTTATTGATCTGGGCAGAACATCTGGGATATCTCTCTGACTATACCTCTCAATTGCGAACTCTGGGGAAAAAGCGGGAGGCATTCAAACGATTTAGCGACGAGGTATTCGGAGAATGGATTATGGAACTGAAAAAGAGATGTGAGAACTGTCAAATTGCCAAGATCATCTACAAGCTAATTCATAAGGTGAAAGTGCATAATATTTAAATGTAATGCAGGAAAGGATTAATTAAAGTTTATCTTGTCGAACTTAAGCATATATATAACATATTTAAATAAATATTTAAATTATTAATCTAATTTATTTTTTCAAGGATTGTTAGAAAAGGAAAGAACAATGCAATACATATAAAAAGTAATAGTTAAAAAAAAAAAAATTTTTCCTAAGGTAATTTTCTGATTTTAAAAATAAAAAAAAATTATGCTTTAGCTTCATTCAAAACCTTCAAGTCATTTTCACTTAATTTTATGTTCAGACTTTCTAAATCTTCATCTAAATGTTCAATAGAACTGGTTGTAACTAGTGGTACTGAAGATGGTGCATTTTGAACTAACCAAGCGAATATAATTTGAATTCTTGTACAATCTTTTTCTTTAGTAATCTGATCTAAAGCTGCAAGTCTATTATCTAATTCTTTTGTATTGAAATCACCCCAAACACTATTATCTGCATCTTTTGGTATCTTTGCATAATTTCCATAAATAGTTGGAGTATAAGCTATAAGATTTATTTCTGGATTGTATAATATATAGTCTAATAATTCATTATTAGTATGAATTCCTCTTTTAGCAGGATCTGGTCGTAGATATGTATGAAATTGTTGAATACAAGAATACTCTATCCAATTATTTTGCTGACATATATGTCTACTTCTTTCTAATCTCCATGTTCGATGATTACTGCATCCAATAGATCTAATGATTCCTTTTTCTATTAATTCATTGAAAGTCCCTAGGGTTTCTTTTAATGGTGTATTTAGATCTTCAACATGAGCATAATATAAATCTATATAATCTGTTTGTAATCTTTTAAGGCTTCCTTTGATTGCATTATTAATAGCTTCTTTTGAAAGACCTTCACCATATGACCACCAATTATCAATCATAGTGCCATCAGGATTTTTAATATCATTAATATTCTTTGGATTCGCACCAACTTTTGTAGCAAGAACAATTTCATCACGATTATCTCGTGATTTCATCCAATTTCCAATGATAGTCTCACATTCTCCACCTTTGCCATTTGGATTCCAAACCGAATAATTATTAGAGGAATCTAGAAAATTTCCTCCAGCTTCATAAAAATGATCTAAAATCTTAAACGCTGTTTTTTCATTAATTTTTGTCCCAAAATCAGTATTTCCCATACCTAATTGAGTTATTTTAATATCTGTTTTTCCCAATTGTACTTTTTTCATCATAAAACCTCTTTTCTTTTTTTAAAAATTTAAAATTAATTTTATAATCAAAAGAAAAAATAATTTAAAATCAAATGAGATATTATTCTTCGATTTTTTCTATTTTAAAAAAAACTGGTCGAACACCATCAATACAACATGTAATAAACATATTCTTGTTTTTAAACCACATACCAAAATTACCATCAGCTATAAATGCAATAATTGACTTATAGATATCATTTTATGCTCAGGTACAAAATCCCTCAGGTATACCGCTAAAACCATCAGTAATAAATTCCTGTCCCTTTTTAAAATTTTCACATGGACCATAAGGTTTTAATTTTTCTGCAATGTATTTATCTGCTATGTCTCGATAATAATTTTTTCTCAACACTGTTATTTTACAATTATCCAATATTTTCCCAACCTAAGTTTTATAGAGAATTCGATTATTTTTTCAATTTTTATAAATTCATTTCTTGTTATTTTGTAAAGAAAAATCATTTATAAATATAACTACTTTCATGGTTCCCTGCGTACTAATAAATTAGGGCTTGGTACTAAAATCGTATAATGTTTTAAATTAAGATTATTCTATCAGAAATTGAAAAGATTAATTAATTTCAAGTGATTTATTTATTGTATTTTTAAAATTAGATAAATTAATGACTTAGATTTCAAAAAATATAACATTATTAATCCCAATTATCAAGGGCATATTCCATATATTCAATTGCTTTTAATTCATTAGATTTTGCCGTATCTAATAAGGATATACCTTGATCTACAGTCTTATTATTTAATATATTTGAATCTTGTTCAAAATAAGGAAATAATTCCGAGTATTCTTCTAGATTATGTTTAATTTTCCTATAATGTTTATTTGCTTGATTAAGAAATTTTTTTGAGGATTGATTAGGTGTGCTATTTGATAGCCAATCTAAATATTCTGAACATGTATTTTTTGCATCATTGTAAAATTTAGCGAGGAATGAATTACCAAAAATATTAAAATTATTTAAGTGATAATTTTCAAGAATATTACTCCATTCTGAATAAGCATCTGGACCTGCTACAAAATTAGATTTTGCCACATTAATACCCTTTGCAAATAAAATTGCACGTTTTAAAGAATCCTTATTGATATCTCTATTTTCATTATTGGAAAATCGGTCTTTGAAATAAAAATAATGAAATATATCTAAAGGTTGGAGTTCATCATATTTTATTGGAGTATCTTCTTTCCCAAATAATCTAAAATAGGTACTTACTAAATAACTATCTTTCTGATAACCCCGTATAATACCATAAGCAGGAACTCTTAATCCCCACATAATTACTGGTGTATCATCTATTTGAATTAATTGTTTTATCTTCTCAAAAATTTCTTCTGCTAATTTCAAATCTTCCTCAACTAATTTTCGAGATCTTGGATTTTTCATTTTTATTCTAACATTAATGATATTCCAACCAAAATCCTCTGTTCCTTTTTGAATTAAATCCCATGCCGTATCAGATAATAGACTTTCAGCAAGAAAAGAAATCCATCCTTTTTGGATATTTGTTATAAAACTATACCCCGATTGTCCACCTACATGTATATAATTATATTTCATTCCTAAGGACATTAAAATTCCGGATACGGATGAGATATATGAATTCCATCCTCCTTGATAAATTGGATTTGAGCCCACCATTTTTCCTAAAGGACTTAAAGGTAAACGATTGTATTTAAATTGCTCACTTATATAATCCTGTTCAATTTGAAGTTTCATATGTGATCTTTGATAAGTTAAAACAATATTTTTAACAAAATCTATTCCATCTATACTTATTTTATATAGTCCTCTTTGTGTTCTTTTAATTAATCCAGAATTGATCAGACTAGATATATGATGTATCAAGCTAGTCTTTTTTAATTGAGTAGTATCTAAAAAAAAAGAAAATAGTTTGGGACTTAAGAGAAGTTCAGCAAGGATTTTAAGCCTAATTGAATTCCCAGCAGATTTTAATATATTTGATATATTATCAAGAGAATCAATTAATATATTATATATTTTTTTATTATCGATAATATTATCCAATGTATCATTCACTTATAAATTAATTATAAACGGTTCAAGAATTTTATAAATTTATAATTTTTATGAAAAAATTACAATTTTTCTTAAAAACCTTTTTTTTTACTTATATCTAAGCAATTATTTCTAATTAATTTATCCTAATTTTCCCGAATAATAGAACTAATTTTATAACCCTTTATAATAAAAGTATTTTTAGAATATTTTTTTTGAAATAGTCTAAATGAATTATTAATATATTTATCGAATATATTCAATGTTAGATATCGAATAAACTAAACTTATTATTACCAACTTAAAATTGCATATAATACTATTATCATTCTTAAATTAGTTATTGTAAACAATATTATAGGAATATATATAATCTATTATTCTAATTTATAAAACAATATTCTAATTTAAATTCAATAATCTTAATAAAATGATTAAAATCGGTTAAATAATCTTATTGAAATCAACAATTTTTTATCTATTTTTGCATTAATTTATAAATATGAGTAAACCTAAATATGAGATAGTAAAGTGGGAAAGTTATGAAATAGGAGATTCTGCGTCTCATACAAAAACCATCACGGAAACAGATATAATTCTATTTGCAGGAATTACAGGAGATTTCAATCCATTACATATGGATGAAGAATTTGCAAAAATCCAGATGTTTAAAAAGCGGATAATACATGGAGCATTCAGTGTTGGATTAATATCAGCAGTTTTAGGCACTAAATTATTTGGTCCAGGAATTTTATATGGTTCCCAAAATGTTAAATTTTTAAAACCAGTCTTCATAGGTGACACTTTATCTGCTGTAGCAACTGTTAAAGATAAATATACAAAAAAGGAAGGAAAATTAAAATTTCTTAAAATTGAAACAAAAGTATATAACCAAAATGATGAAGTTGTTACTGATGGCGAAGCAGAAATAATCTTTATGTAAATTTGCTTTGTAATAATATTATTTTAAGTTTATTTTTTTTCTGTTTTTTTTTATTTCTTAATTTTTATTGGAGATTAGACAACATTTTTTTGTTAATTTTTTTTTTTAATTTTAGTTTAAATAAGCAAATTAAAGAAGAAAATTAATAATTAACAAAAACGGAGATGAGAAAGTTTTTACAATAATATTATCAATTTTAGGCACAAACTTAATACTCTATACCATATCTAGCAATAATCCCTTTAGCGGAATAATAATGTTTCACTTGTTTCATTTCTGTAACTAAATCAGCTACTTCTTTCAATTTTGGATGAATTTTTTGTCCACCAGTAAGTATTAATTCAACCTTCTCAGGTTTTTTTTCAATCAATTTCATTACATCATCAATAGAAACGACTCCCATCTCGACTGCTACTCCAATTTCATCCAAAATAATTATATCATATTCATTTTTATTAAATACACTCTCAGCGAAGTTTATAGCTTTTTTTCCTTGATCTAAGTCAATATCTCTTGGACTTTCAATAAGTTCTTTAGTTCCAAATTGCTTTACTTGAAAATAAGGATTCTGTTTTATTGCTTCGATCTCCCCATATTCCATATTACCTTTCATAAATTGAATCATAAATACCTTAAAACCATGACCAGTTGCTCGAAAGCCCTGACCAATAGCTGCTGTTGTTTTTCCCTTACCTCTTCCATAGTAGCATTGAATTAATCCATATTCTAATCTTTTTCTCATCATTAAATACCTTTTTAATTCTATTAAATATTAATTTGGAGTTATTAATCATATTAATTTCAAATTTGATTTATTATTATTTAAGAATTATTTATTATTCAATCAAAATTTTATCGATTCTTTAATTATTTATAAGATGTTTCAAAAGTTATCATATATTAATCAATGAAAATTAAAATAAATTTAAGATAACTGATGCCACAGACTAAATTAATGGATTTGGAAGAAGCTATATCCACATACATAGATGATGGAGATCTAATTGGGATTGGAGGATTATCCTTTTGGAGAAAACCAATAGCTACTTGCAGGGAAATCATTAGACAAAAAAAGAAAGAGCTTTCAATCTGTACTTTTGTGGGAGGTTTAGATGTTGATATGCTAATTGCGGCGGGATGTGTATCGGAAATCAGATCTTCTTTTGTAGGAATGGAAGTATTTGGAATGGCCCCTAATTATCGAAAAGCAGTTCAAGAAGCTAGTATAAAAATTATTGAAGAAACTGAAGCTTCAATAGCATTGGGATTAAAAGCCTCATATTTAAAAGTACCTTTTATGCCATTGAAAGGAATAATCGGAACAGATTTTCCAAAAATTAGAAAGGATATAAAAGAATTTGAAGATCCTTTAGGTAGTGGAATTAAATTAATGGCTCTTCCAAAAATAGATTTAGATGTTGCTATATTACATGTTCCCTATGCAGATGAGTATGGAAATGGGAATGTGGCTGGAGCAGTTTGGTTAGATGATGATATGGCTAAGACGGCTAAAAAGACCATTATTACTTGTGAAAAAATAGTTGAATTGAATGATATGATAAATTTACCAGGAAAAGCACAATTGCCTATGCAGACAACAAAAGCAGTAGTTAAAGTTCCATTTGGAGCTCATCCAACTTCTTGCTATGACAAATATACATTTGATGCCTTGCATATTCAAAAATATATGAAAATTGATTTTAAAGATTATAAAAAGAAATATATTAATTTAGATTCTCATACACAGTATTTAGAAGAAGTGGGAGGGTCGCAGATGATTTCAAATATTAATCTACAAACGAAAAATACTTCAAATTGAATTAAAAAAAAAAGAGAAGGATTAAAATAAAATGAGTGAAGAATCAAAAGATTATTCAATAGATGAAATGATGGCCGTTTTAATGGCTAGAGAAGTCAGAAATGATGATGTTATGATTGTTGGTGTTGCTACTCCAATGGTTTGGTCAGCATTTACTTTAGCAAAATTAACTAATGCACCAAACGCTATTTATCATTATATTATGGGAAATACTTTTGTCTTCGAACCATGCCAAGTTTCATTATTATATCTTGAAATGAATACAACAAGGGCTTATCGATTTCAAAACTCTGGAGAATGTACCTTGGAATCACTTCCATCTGATAATTTGACTACAATAGAATTTTTTAGACCTGCTCAAATTGATCAATATGGAAATACAAATAATATTTGTATCGGAGATTGGTATAAACCTAAAATTAGATTACCAGGATGTGCGGGGATAGCAGATTTCTCAATGTTTTATTCACGTGGGACTTTTTTATACACTCCAAGACATGATACTAGAAGATTTGTTCCAAAGGTTGATTTTATTTCAGGAGTTGGTTTTCAAAATGGAAACAATCCTTTATGTGGAGGTGCAGGACCTCAATCGGTTATAACCAATTTGGCTTATCTAGACTTTGAAGAAAGAAGTAAAACTATGAGATTGGCATCTTTACATCCAGATATTGATATTGAGACAATTATAAAATCAACTGGTTTTGATTTAATTATTCCAAATAAAATAAAGAATACAAAACCTCCTACTAAAAAAGAAATAAAATTATTAAGAGAAAAGATAGATCCATTAAATATAAGGAAGTTAGAAGTGCTTACTGGAAAGGAAAGGGAAGAATTATTAAGTATCATTATAGAAAAAGAATTAGCAATGACAAATAAAATTCCTTTATTGTTAAATTCTTAGATATATATTTATCAATCATCCTTTTTAATTTTAAGATGAATATGATAATATAATTCTTTAAGTTCATTATATATATCAAATTTGTTATCTATTAATTTTAAAGCAATATTATTCAATTCATTATTGTTAAAGATTCGTTCAAAAATTATTTTTTCAATAGTATCAACCATAGATTCTTTAATTTTATACATATAGCGTTGTTTCATTTTTATTTTGATTTTTTCAGAAAGTTCCAAATATTCTTTATGTTCATATATTTTTTCAATTAATTCATCAATACCTTCACCAGTTATAGAATTTGTCATCAAAACGGGAGGTCTCCAACCAGATTGAGTAATTGTAGAATCATCTAACATAAGTTCAATTTGAACAGCAATGTCTTCTCCACCCAAATCTTTCTTATTTATATTGTATATCTCACCTATTTCAATAATTCCAGCTTTTTGAATTTGAATAGCATCACCATAACCAGGCACTAAAACTACAACAGTGCTATAAACTAAGTTATGGATTTCAAGTTCTGCTTGTCCAACACCAACAGTCTCAATTATTATTATATCCATACCAAAAGCTTCATACAATAAAGTTATGTCGAATACTGCTCTGGAGATTCCCCCCGCATAACCACGAGTTGCTAAACTTCTTATAAAAACATTAGGATGACATGTAATCTTGGTCATTCTTATACGATCTCCTAGAAAAGCCCCACCACTAAAAGGTGATGTAGGATCAACAGATATAATTCCAACTTTTTTACCATCTTCTGCTAGTGTCATTGCAACTTGACCCGTTAGAGTACTTTTTCCAACACCCGGAGAGCCTGTGATTCCTATAATATATGAATCATGTTTTAGATTATTAAAATCTTTAAATATCTTTGATGCTGATGAGGGATCATTTTCAACCAAAGTTATCAATTTTGCAAGAGCAATTTTATCTTTTTCTTTAAATCTCTGACATAATTGGTCAATATTATCGTTTGTATTCAATAATAGGCACCCTGTGGTAAATATATGTGGTCTTTTTTAGTATATCACAATTTATGGTTTAATAGATATTACTTATCTAATAAATTAAGAAATATTAGGTTCAATAATTATTTTATGAAAATACTCATAGTTTAATTCTAATTTGAATTAATGACTTTAAATAAATAATTAAATTGAAATAATATAGATCCAAAATACTGAATTTACTTATTAATACTACTTGTAATAAAATCTACTATATCTTTTGTAATTGTTCCTGGACCATAAATATTTGCAACACCTAATTCCTTTAATTTTGGAAAATCATTTACAGGTATTACTCCTCCTAAAATTATCAAGAAATTGTTTTTTACGCCTTTTTTATCTAATTTTTCGATTAGTTGCTTCGTAAAAATCGTATGCGCTCCTGAATGGATACTCATCCCTATCACATCTACATCTTCATGAATTGCTGACTCGACTATTTGATCAATACTTTGAAATCCCCCATAAATAAGCTCCATACCTGCATCTCTTAAAGCACGAGCCACAACTATAGATCCTCTGAAATGACCTCCGATTCCAGGCTTTGAGATTAAAACTCTTATTTTTTTTTCAGCCATAATCAATTCAATTTAATTAAAATCTAATTTCCATAATTAATTTTAAATTTTTAATAGTCAATAATTTTAAATTTTTCCGATTTAGATTATATATTGTTTTAAAATATTAGTATATTTATTTAAATATCAAATTAATAAATTAAATAATAATAAAATACTTAACCTCATAGAAAAATAAAACAAAATATAAATTAAATTAATGTTTATAGATTAAAATGCCAGGATTAACGCATATAGGAATTGCTTTTATTGTGGGAGCAGTAGTACCTAGTGTTCCTCTTTGGGCTTTATTGATTGCCACTGAATTTATTGATATAATTTGTATAATTCTTTGCATAATAGGAATTGAAAAAATACCTAATAAAGAAAATGCACCTATAGCACCTTATTCTCATGGACTTTTTATGGCGTTGATTTGGACATTAGTTGCAACTTTAATTACTTGGTTCATTAGTTACGATACATTTACAACAATAATCATTGGAAGTGTTGTTTTTAGTCATTGGATTCTAGATTTTATCGCATCCCCAATGACTTATACATATCCTAAGGATACTGGAAAACCTATTTTTTTCCAAAATTCGCGTAAAATAGGTCTTGGTTTATGGAGATCAAAAATAATAGTTATTATTGGTGAATATATTATTACTCTCTTTGGTATTACCATTTATATAATATCATTATTTTTATAATATTATGCAGATTCTTGGAAATAATCAAAAAATATGATATTACTAAGAAAGAAAAATAATTTTACAATATTAAATTGCTAATGGAGGTTCCCAAATACTCCATATTTCTCTATAAATATCACATATTTCGCCAACAGTAGCTCCTTCTTTTGTAGCCTTCATTATTATTGGCATTACATTTTCCTCTCGCTCACATACATTTCGGAGTTCATCTAATATTGTTTCTAGTTTATTATTATCTCTCTTCTCTTTTAATTTTTTAATTCTTTTTATTTCAATATCCATCGCTTCTTCATTTGTTTTAAAAACATCGCAGATGGTATCATATGAGATTGGATATTTATTTACACCTAACATAATTTCAGCTCCATTCTCCATTCGTTTTTGTCTCTTATGAAAAGCATCTCTCATCTCTTTATATAACCATCCAGTTGATAATGCTTTATCTATAGTACCAATACTTTTAATTTTATCCATATATTTCCATACTCTTTCTTCGATTTCATCAGTTAGCCATTCTACATAATATGATCCAGCTAGAGGATCAACAGTATTGGTAATACGTGATTCATTTTCTATGATTTGTTGAGTTCTGAGAGCTACTAATGCAGCTTGTTTAGATGGAAGGCAAATCGCCTCATCATATGAATTAGTATGTAATGATTGGCATCCTCCTAATGTTGCTTCAAGTGCTTGGATTGCAGTTCTAGCTATATTAATTTGAGGCATTTGTGCGGTTAGAGAACTTCCTGCTGTCTGTACATGAAATCTAAATTGAAGTGATTTTGGATCTTTAGCATTATATTGCTCTTTTATTAATTTTGCCCAAATTCTCCTTGCTGCTCTATATTTTGCAATTTCTTCAAAAAAATCCTTATGAGCTGAAAGGTGAAAAGCTAATCTATTAACGAAATCATCAACTTTCCATCCTCTTTCAATTAAATTTTCAATATGAGAACATGCGCTGGAGAAAACAAATCCTAATTCTTGAACTGCATCAATACCTCCTTCTCTGTAATTATAACCTGTAAAATTAATTGGGTGCCACTTAGGTACGTTTTTCATTGGTACAGTCCATTCAATAAAATCACAAGCTAAACGTAGTAAATGATCTGGAGGGACATTTTTATATGGGATATATCCAACAGTCATTGTTAAAATATCATTTTGCGTTGTACCCATAAGATTTTTAATATCATAACCCTTTATTTTTGCCATATTAAAATACATTGAACAAACTGGAGCAGAAGTAAATGGTTCAACAACTAAAGCAACACTAATTTTATCAATTGGAATATCTTTAGTAAGTGCAAATAAACTATCTATACAATATAGAGGAACACCTGAAGTACCCACTTCTGGAGCACCATCTTTATTAGTTGGATCAATACCATTAAATGTTAAAGCATCAACAGCAGCACTATAACCTGTTTCTCCATGCTTATATAAGAATTTCCAACGCTCATTAGTCTCTTCGGGAGTGCCATGACCACTGAATAATCGCATTGTCCATACTCTTCCCCTATACATAGATGAGTAGGGCCCTCTTGTGTAAGGAGGTTCTCCAGGAAATCTTACATTCTCAAGATAGTCTCCTTTTATATCTAGGGGAGTATATAATTTCTTAACAGGGATTCCTGAATCTGTTTCAAATCTCTGATCACTTTCTTTTGTATCTTTATGTTTTTTTTCCCATTCTTCTTTTTCTTGTCTTATTCTTTGTAAATAATCCTTATCATACATTATTTAACCACGTAATTCAAAAATAGTAGATTCCTATAAATTGTAATCCAAATAAAAAAATGTTCTAAGAAATTTATATTCTTTTAAATTTAAAGGTTTAAAATTAGTATTTTTAATATTTTTAAATTATTTCCAAATATAGCAAGATTTAAAAAAAAGAAAAAGAGAGAGATTTAGTCAAGAGCTTTCCATTTTTTTATAATTACACCAGGAATTTCAAGATTAGCCTGCATTGGGGTACATCCAGGATAAAAGTGTGTATTTGAAGTAATATTCTTGTGTTTTTCAGCACAGTCTCCAATTACAAAAACTTCTTTATCGCTACCTTTAACATCCTCAGGAATATAAGCATTTTTTCCCAATATAATAATGGGTTCCTCATTATGTTTTTTAAATTTAGGAAATGTAAACGCAAGTCCATCACAAATAGCTCTTGTTAACGCTTTACATACATAACAAGGACAACCCTCGAGTATTCGTACACCAGAATATATTCCATTACATTCATTAGAGGGTTTTATAAAATCTCGTTTTATTTTATCGATTGATTCTCCTATGACATTAATTTTATCAAGATCCCTTGGTCCAGCACCAAGATGTGCTCCTAAACGGATAGTTCTAATATCCATTGGATCAAATCCCATTACTCGAGCACATACAGCATCAGTTGAAACTACATTATCTCCAGCTATAATCGTATTCATATCTGTTATTGTCATATATTCATGACCTCTCATTGGGATTGGTCCTTGTCCTTGAACTGCCCAAATACCTGAGATAACCGTAAGGCGTGGAGGTAATGTTCGTGCAATATCAACAAATTTTAGACTTAATTTTCCATCATGAGCAATCATTTTATCTTCCCATTTGAATATCCCTTGATAATTTTTCATACCTAAAGTAACAGTTTCAAATGAGTGTGTTTTCATAGCAGGACAATTTATAAAAGCAACATCTTCTCTAGTTAATATTTCTGGTACATGAATCTTTGACATTGCATTTGCAGGTTTTTTAATTTCAATTTCTACTCTTTCCATGTTATTAAAATCAACAGCTTTTCCTCCCATTGATTCAACAGCTTTTTGTACACCAGAAATATCTAAAGTTATGCATGCCTGCCAACGATCATGATAATCAAACGCACAAGTTTCACCAGTTATTACTTCTTTTGCATTTGCTTTTTCTAGTGCTAATTTTGTTATGGCCGCTAGGACTCTCGCATCAGTATTAGCAGCACCTTGAAGATCAATACACTCTTCACCAGTTTTTTTATCAACTTTTATCGAACCGAAATATGTACAACAATTTGGTTTTAATACAACAGTTTCTCCTGGTTTTATGTATTTATCAATACCACCAAGTAAATCGAATATTTCTTCAACCATTTTTAAAACTACTTGAAATTCTTCTTCAGTATATTTACTTGGGAGTCCTGGAATTTCATCACGATGCACAATAGCAACTTTAGTCAATAAATTCACCTTAATTTATTTAGTTAAAAAAAATATTTTAAATGTACTTTAAGCTAATAAAAAATAATAACTAAAAAAAATTTATTCTTAAAGAATTTGAAATTTAAAGGATTAAATATTTTATATATTGAATTATGAAAAAATTTGAAAATAAAGTAGTCTTCATAACTGGAGGCGGATCAGGACTAGGAGAAAAAATTGCAAAAGATTTCGCTGAAGATGGTGCTAATGTAGTAATTTTTGATATTAGTGCTGAAAATGGAAAACGTGTTGAATCGGAAATTAAAGAAAAAGGTGGAGAGGCTTTATTTACAGAAGGTGATGTTAAAGATTCCAAAACTGTTAAGGAATGTGTAGCAAAAGCTTTTGAAAAATATGGTACTATAGATTTTCTTATAAATTCTGCTGGTATTTTAAGAGATGGTTTAATTCATAAGTTACCTGAAGAAAAATGGGATTTAGTTATCGATATTAACCTTAAAGGTTGTTTTTTATGTCTTCAAGAATGTTCTAAAAGATGGATTCAACATGCTAAAGAAAATCGAAAAGAACACATCGCAGATTATCCCGATAAAAGAGTGATTAATATAAGCAGTCAAGCTGCTGAAGGAAACATCGGTCAAATAAGTTATGCTTCTTCTAAAGCAGGTATAATAGGATTAACTAAAACAGCAGCTATTGAGTTAATCAGATATAATATTAAAACACATGCAATAATGCCAACATTAATTGAAACTCCAATCCTTGGTGAATTATTAGAAAAAGAAGATGGTAAATGGAGAAAATATTATGAAGGGAGAATTCCATTAGGAATTGGAAAACCCAAGTATGTCTCTGATGCAATTCGATTTCTTTGTAGTGATGATTCTTGGTTTATGAACGGAGTAATTTTACCAATAAACGGTGGCAGGTTAGGACCACTTTAATTATTATAGATTATAATATCTTATTTTTCTTTTACTATTTTATATTAAATTCAATAAAGTACTGAATAATAAATAAATACTTAATTGATTTATTTTTCACCTTTAGATGATACTACCTGTCTTTAAAATAATTAAACATATAAAATAAATCAATAAGAAATTACCAATTAATATCCCTACATCTTTAACTCCTTGAGTAGAGGAAGTAGGACGCCTAAATGTAAACATAATCCCAAGTGGCATAAAGAGTAAAGGGATGAAATAATAGTCTTGAAGAAGAATAAATGACCAGATTGTAAAGATGATTGAAAAAATCGAAAAAATCCATATTACTATTTGACATTGTTTTAATGATAAATGTTTTCTCATTGAATCATTATCTATTACCTCATGAACAAGTTGTCCTAAAGTTCCGATTAAGAAAAATGCAATTAAGAAAATGAACTCCCCATAAAAGAGAACATTTTTATCCCCACCTACTTTAACCATAAAATAAGGGAGGATTACATGAGATACCGTTAAAAATATCTGATTTATGATAATTAATGATTTTATCCATATACAATAACTTATAACCATAAAACCAGCAATTCCAAGGAGAATACCATTAATATAATTTTGAAAACAAGTACGTAATAGTAAAGTAATTCCAAAAATGAAGGCAGCTAATCCAATTGTAAAGATTTCTCTTGGATGATAACCCTCGACTCTTTTAATAGTTTCTATTTCTTCTTGATCTTTCATATCAAAAAAATCATTCCATGTATTTCCAGCTATTCCAAGAAAAAAAAATCCAATTATTATATCAAAATAATCAAAGGGATTGAGATCATTTAGATAAATTGCTATTAAAATAGGAATTAAAACACTAAAAAGATAATCTAACCTTAAAATATCAATTCTTCTAGACATTTTTCTCTAATGAATTAAATATTATTTTTTAATTAATATAAAATATGAATGTTATTATGTCTTGGTAGTTCGTGAGTCAAAAGTGAATAATATTTAAAAATCAATAATATTATATTACTAAACCGTGATTAATTAAATAAGTTAAGTTTTTTATTAAAGATTTAATTGGTGAGATTATGCCAGATCTAGATAATAATAAATCCAATGAATCAAAATTATTTCTTGAGTTAGTTCCATGTGTAAGATGTAGAAATGCATTTATGCGTAGACCTGGCAGTAATGAAAAAGATATATGTGAAAATTGTATAAGATTAGAAAAAAGAAAGCAAGAATTAGAGAAAGATATATCAGAAGTACAGCATAAAATTGAACTGAAAATTGATAAAATGAGACATGAGATGTCTCAGAATAATAAAAAATTTAATAAACAATATTTTGTAGAAAGGATTAAAAAAGGATCTGATGTTTTAACAAAATCAATTGAATTGCTAAAAAAGATTGAAGAAACGAATGATGAGAAGTATATCGAAGAATATCAAAAATTATTTGATAAAATAAAGAAGGAATATTCCTAAATAATTTCGTTCTTATTTTTATTTAATTTTTTGAATTACACACCCTATATTCATTAATTTGTTAATAGACTGATATTTTGCTTCCATTTTCATAAAATAAGATAAAATTTTTACGATAAAATCCCATATTTTTCTAAACCATAATTTTTGCTGATATCGATTTCTTAAACTCTTTATTTGATCTTCAACCTTTTGAGGATTATATGATTGGATTTCAGTTATTTTAAATAGTTGTCCATAAATCCCAAATGTATTAATTATTTTTAAATTATATTGGTAAAATAATTCTTTTAATTGTCTTATTTCATATCTTCGATAATGTCCAATTAATTTATCCTGATTGCTAAAATATTTCATTTTATGAGGAATAGTAGCTATAATTAATCCCTTCTTTTTTAGAATTCTGCTGATTTCTTCTATAGCTATATAATCTTTTTTAATATGTTCAAGTACATCTAAAATAATTATTAGGTCAAATTTTTTATTTCTATAAGGTAAATTACAAAGATCTGCATTAATAGGATGGAAAATTTGTTCACTTTCTTTTAGTATATTTTTATTTAGGTATTGTTTTAAAGGAGTTTCTGCTATATCTAAATAGGATTTATGATTTATGTTTTCTAAAAAAAAAAGAAAAGAATTTCCAGAACATCCAATATCTAACGCATTTTTAAATATACTCCTTTTACCTATAATTTTCTTTAGAATATCAAATTTACATTTAATTCCTGGAGAGATATAATATTCTGATATAGTCCTTAATGAAAAATTTAGATGTTTATCGTAAAAGTCTTTACTGGTCATTTAAAGGTTTCAATTTTTAATATTTCACAATAGTATTTTTCTTAGAAGATATATAGTTTTGAAAATTTGTACTTTATTTAATTTAATTATTTATTATACGAATTTTGAAAAAGATCAAATTACTATTAATAATTATTAATTTTATATACTTAATACAAATATAAATTGATAAAGTTAAAATTATTAATTTAATAAAAAGTGATAAATTTGATTGAACTTAGTATATTTCTTCCAAATAAACCTGGAATGCTTGCAGAGTTAATAAAAAAATTATCAGATAATAATATAACTCTAAGAGCAATATCGGTAGTTGAGACTGCGGATTATGGTCTAATCTTACTTTTAGTGGATAAAGCAAATGAATGTATTGAACTTCTAGAGAAAAGTGATTATGAATTTACTTCAACAGATGTACTAGCAATTAAATATGGTGGAAATCCCTCAATCCTATTTAATATTGCAGAAATATTAGGAGAAAATAATGTAAATATTGAATATTTATATTTAACTGTTGTAGAGAGTGATTCTTTAATAATTTTGAGAGTTGATAATATAGAAAAAGGACAGAATATTCTTCAAAAAAATAGCTTTATAATTATTGAAGAGAACGGATTATAACCTCTATTATTTAATTAATTAAAGAAAAAAATAAATTATAATAATTTTATTTATTATTTTCTTGCTTTTCTTGACTTTTTGGTAATTTCATTGGTAATATAAAATCCAACAACATAACATATTAGAATTATAAAAAATGAAATAGCTCCAACAATATAAAACCATCTTGTAAAATAACCCCAAAGCTCTCTTATCAAAAACTCAAAAAGCCACATAACTGCTCCTGCAGCTGTTACAAATATTATATCCCATAATGCATTCATCCATGAGTCTTTTCCACGTTGTCGCCACCCCCAATGATAAATGAGTGTATTTTCTAAGAGTTCCCATAATATTGCAACTAAGAATGTAAATAAAAATACCATCCACCATGCAATAATACTTGCACCCCGACCATACATAAATTCTGGAATGGTGATTGTAAGTGAAAATACAAGAAAAGCAGCAATTCCTATATCCATATGACCCCAGCTATAGAAATCCCAAGCAGATCGGCCAACATAGTCATCAACAAGCCCTACAAAAGGTATATATTTTTCTTCTTTTTTTTTTTCACTCAAATTAAATCACTTTTTTTTTATACATTTAACATTAAATTGCTAGTTTAAAAGTCTATAGTTATCGGATATCTATAGAAAGAAAAATATAATTTCTGATATAATAGAACCTCCAGAATTATATTAGTATAAAAATGTAGATATATTTTTTAAAATTATATCTAATCAATTGAAAAAAGATAATATATTTAGATAAGAAATAACAGGTGTTTTTTTTTTATTAAATGAATGCTTATTTTCTTTAAGAATATTTCTAATTTTATATAGAGTATTTCAATTTGTCGGATATAGATTCAATTATAGTGTTTCTTTTTTTTTTCTGCTGTTTTTATCTATATTATTTCTCTTTTTAAAAGTCCTATTAGGTTTATCTAAGAAAATCACCTAAAATAACTAAGATATTTGTGTACAAAATTTCAAATTTTCATTGAAAAATCATATGAAATTAATTTAAAAAATGCGCCAAATAATGAATGATCTCTTTAATAATAATTGTGTATTTCATGATCATAGGAATTATCTGCAAGAATAATCAAATCATTTTATATACTTAGGATAAGAGCTTTTATTCCGTTTTTCTCAATCTTTATTCTTATTAAAATTTTAATAAAATCTATATTTCTTTTGTATATTGCATTATAAATTAAATTTCAAAATTAATTTCGGTTAAATTAATAAAAAATAAGTGATGCACATCGAATAAAATGTAAGAAAAAATTTCATTTTTGTTTTAATTTATGAGCTTTTTTTCTGTATATGTTTATCCTTTAGAAGTATTAGGTAAATCAAATAATAATGCTTACAATACCATATCATAACAAAAGATTTGATTAAATAATCGCGCCAAGCGTTCAGAGAATTGACGAAAGATTTATTAATATGAAAAAACATATTATATATTAGAAAAACATTTTTCTATAATGTAGTGGAATGTTTGTTTTTAGCCATAATTTTAATTATTCCTCCACAAAAATAATAAATAAAAGCTAATATAATTCTCAAGCATTCCATTACTTTATTTATTTCTTTTTTTTTTTAATAAAAATAGATTTCTCAATGATACATATTTAAAAAAAAACACATTATTCATTATGGAAAAAAAAAATTATATGATTTCAACTATTGCTGAATTAATAATTTTTATTATATAAATATTAGAAAAATTAAGGGAATTTGAGGATTTGGCAAATATAATCGATATTAATTCTAATTACTTGAAAGAGATCAAATATCAGAGAGAAATTAATAAAAATATTTCCCAATGTTTAACTTGTGAAAGAAGATGTAAAATTAAAAGAGGAGAAATAGGTTTTTGTGGAACACGTATTAATAAAGTGGGAATAATTTATTCAATGGTATATGGTTGTATTCCAGCGATTTCAATAAATCCAATAGAAAAAAAACCACTTTATCATTTTTACCCGGGAAGCTTTGCAATAACAGTGGGAACATATGGATGCAATTTTTCATGTTTTTGGTGTCAAAATCACCATTTATCACATCCATCTACTCCAATTATAGAGTTAATAAAAAAAAGGACGTCATTTCTCTCACCAGAAGATTTAATTCAAAATGCTTTAGAAAAAAAATGCCAAGGAACATCTATATCTTTTAATGAGCCAACATTATTATTTGAATACTCACTAGAGGTATTTAAATTAGCGAAGAAAGAAAGTTTGTATAACACATATGTATCAAATGGATATATGACTAAGAATGTTCTAAGAGATTTAGTAGATAATGGATTAGATGCTATTAATATAGATATAAAAGGCGACACTAAAATGGTTAAAAAATATTGTGGAATAGATATTGAGAATGTCTGGAGAAATGCTAAGCTAGCAAAAGAATTGGGAGTACATGTTGAAATTACAACTTTATTGATTAATAAAGAAAATACTGAAGAAAAAATAATAGAAGATATATCAAAAAGAATTTTGAAGGATTTAGGTAAGGATACACCCTTTCATATTACGAGAGCGTATCCTCATTATAGATCTATTAATCATGGATTTAATAAGCCTACACCAATAATTCTTTTAGAAAAGGCATATAAAATTGCTAAAAAAGCAGGATTAGATTT
>Ga0315549_1002118_pt1 | contig 19355 bp, 10 predicted proteins | sample SalMarSW160200MG_FD_203101 | JGI IMG/M metagenome (GOLD analysis project Ga0315549, IMG submission 203101) | Salt marsh sediment microbial communities from the Plum Island Ecosystem LTER, Massachusetts, United States - Salt Marsh Sediment SW1601-200 ... | reverse complement strand
GCAAACCCCCCAAATCCACCCCGATTTCCCCCCGGTTTCACCCCGATTTTTGAATCTAAGGGGTTAACAATTAGGCCTGTTTTGTGGGGTGACCTTCTTCCTTCCAAGCAGGTTGTCGCGGGTTCGATCCCCGTCTCCCGCTCCACCCCGCATCAGACGTCACAACACATGCGTAGCGAGGCCCGCCGAAAGGCGGTCTCCTGCTTCTGAGGCAGGTCGTCGGGGCTAGCTCACCGAAAGATCCCCGGACTCTCGATCCGGGGGTCGCGAGTTCGAATACCCCCCGACCCTCCGGAGCTCCGTCGGAGGAACTCTGCCGGCAGTGCGGCCCGCTCACCTGCTCGCTTCCTCTGAGCGGTGCGCCACCTCCCTGACGAGGTGAGGTAGGCGTTCAGTATCCATTGGCAACTCACTACGTAAATTGCGAGAGTCGGTGACGACTCACACGGCATACCAGATCGAAGAAGTGCGAAGCTCGGTCGCTCAAGCTGCGGCCATTAAGTTCCGGGCGACGTAACAGATCATGACATCCGATGCTCTATAACCATAGATAAGCGTGCCAACCAGAATCCTGATTCATGCTGGCAGATGTCTTTTGCCAGCAGTGAAAAGAGCGGAGAATAGAAGTAGGAGACCCCGTAGGGAGCACTGATGATCGCGCCGGAGCCTAGGGTACCAGTTCAGCCGCCTGCGATTGCCTACTTCTCCATGGAGGTTGGCCTTGACCCGGCCATGCCAACGTATGCTGGCGGCCTAGGGGTACTGGCCGGGGACACCCTGCGCGCCGCCGCCGATCTGGGCGTACCTATGGTGGGTGTGACACTTCTGCACCGCAAAGGTTTCTTCCGCCAGCACCTAGACGCGCAGGGAAACCAGTCGGAGAGCCCTTCTATCTGGTACCCGGAAGAATTCCTGGAGGCCATGGAGCCCCGCATATCCGTCACCATCAGCGGACGGGAAGTGCAGGTGCGCGCCTGGCGCTACCCGGTGCACGGCGTGTCCGGCCATACTGTGCCCGTTTACTTCCTGGACGCGGCTCTGCCCGAAAACAGCCCCTGGGATCAAGCCCTCACCGACCACCTCTACCACGGAGGCGACGAGTACCGTCTGTGCCAGGAAGTCGTGTTGGGCTTGGGTGGTGTGACCATGCTACGCGCCCTGGGGCATGAGAGGGTCCAGCTCTTTCACATGAACGAGGGGCACTCCGCCCTCCTCGCGCTGGCCTTGCTGGAGGAACGGACCCGAGAGCGCGATCTCCGTGCCGTCACCAAAGCGGACACAGAGGCAGTCCGCCAGCGATGCGTGTTCACCACCCACACCCCTGTGCCTGCGGGCCACGACCAGTTTCCCCTGGATATGGTGCGGAGGGTGTTGGGCGAGGAGCGGACCGTCGCTTTGGAGACGACCGGGTGTTGCCTGGACAGCACCCTGAATACGACCTACTTGGCCTTGGTCTTTTCGCACTATATCAACGGGGTCTCCCAGCGCCACCATGAGATCTCCCACAGCATGTTTCCCCGCTATCCCATCAACTCCATCACGAACGGGGTACATGCCGTCACCTGGACGGCGCCCGCTTTTCAAGGCCTGTACGACCGCCACATCCCCGAGTGGCGCCGCGACAACCTGTACCTGCGCTACGCCATAAGCATCCCTGTTGACGAAATCCAGCAGGCTCACGCCGAGGCCAAACGGGAGCTGTTGGCGGAGGTGAAGAGGCGGACTGGTGTACGCCTGGACCCAGCGGTGATGACCATAGGTTTTGCCCGACGCGCCGCCGCCTACAAACGGCCCGACTTGCTCTTCTCTGACCTGGACCGCCTCAAGAGAATCGCACAGCAGGCTAGTCCACTCCAAGTCATCTACGGGGGCAAGAGCCATCCCCGCGATGAAAGCGGCAAGGCCATAATCCGGCACATCTTTGAGGCTGCGGCTGCTCTGGGGGACACGGTGCCTCTCGTCTACCTGGAGGAGTACGACATGGCCCTGGCCAAGTATCTCTGCGCCGGTGTCGATTTGTGGCTGAACAGTCCCCAGAAACCACACGAGGCCTCCGGGACGAGCGGCATGAAGGCCGCGCTCAACGGCGTGCCAAGCCTGAGCGTTCTGGACGGCTGGTGGATTGAGGGCCACGTAGAAGGCGTGACCGGCTGGTCCATTGGCGATGATTGGGAACCCGAGAGCGATCCCGCCAAAGAGATCGCCTCGCTGTATGACAAGCTGGAGTACGTGATCCTCCCCTTGTTCTATGGGAGGCCGACCGCGTTTGCCGAGGTCATGCGCTCGGTCATCGCCTTAAACGCTTCCTTCTTCAACGCGCAACGCATGCTTCTTCAGTACGTAGAAAATGCCTATCAACTCCTCGGCTAAGCACGCGCTGGTGCCCACAGGTGAAACTCGTTGAGCTTGGCCAGTTTTGTGCGGCTAGCCTATTGACGGGGGGACAGCCACCGATGGATAATGTGTTTACCCGCCATCGCTTTTCTGCCTTTTGGCACTTCCTCGAGGGAAATGCCGTGAGTGGCGTTACGTTCGTCGTACTGAGCTTCGAGGGGCCAGACCTCTACTCTTGTGCCGGAGGCCTAGGGACTCGCGTCAGCGAGCTGTCCAAGGCGCTAGCGTCAATGGGTTTCGATACTCACCTCTTCTTCATAGGCGACCCCCACCTGCCAGGGCATGAGTCAACCATGGATGGGAGGCTTCAACTTCACCGCTGGTGCCAATGGATCAGCCGCTATCACCCTGGGGGCGTCTACGATGGCGAGGAGGGCAAAGTATCCGATTGGGAACGCTCTCTCCCTCCCTGGCTGGAGACGGAGCTGCTGGAACCCCGGACCAGCAGCGGGGGCTCGGTCGTCATTCTGGCGGAGGAATGGCAGACCGCCGGCTCCATCCTTGCTCTTCACGAAATAGTACTCCGCCGGGGCTGGCAGAATCACGTCCGCCTTCTGTGGAACGCGAACAACACCTATTCCTTCCACCGTATCGACTGGCGAAGGCTTGGAGAGGCCGCGACTATCACTACCGTCAGCCGATACATGAAACACGCAATGTGGAGGCTCGGGGTGGATGCCCTAGTTATTCCCAACGGCGTACCAGATCGCTGGCTTCAGCCCCTGGACCGTGAGGCTCGCCGCAGCCTCTCTCAGCTCTTCCGTGGGCGCCTAGCCTTGGCAAAGGTGGCCCGCTGGGACCCGGACAAGCGATGGCACATGGCCGTAGATGCCGTTGCAGAGGCCAAGCGTCTGGGCCTACGGCCCTTGTTCTTGGCTCGCGGCGGCGTCGAGGATCACCAGCACGAGGTTCTTGCCGGAGCTGTGCGGCAAGGGCTTGGGCTGGCCCATACCCGCTGGACGGGCCAGGATGTGAGGGCGCTAGTGGATGCAATACGCCCCGCGCTGGCTGCTGACATGGTAGTTCTCGGTGACTACCTATCCGAGGCGCAGCGCCGCGCCCTTTTCCACGCGGCGGACGCTGTGCTTGCCAATAGTGGACTGGAGCCATTTGGTCTGGTGGGCCTGGAGACCATGGCCGTCGGTGGCGTCGCCTTTGTCGGTTGCACTGGAGAGGAGTACGCCACCCCAGGCTATGACGCTTTCTGCCTGCAGACAAGTGACCCCCGCGAGATTGTGCACTACGTGGCCTACCTGCACAGGTCCCCAGAGGCAGAGGCCCGCCTGCGACGGGCCGCCAAGCGCTCCGCAGCCCGCTACACCTGGCAGTCTGTGATCCGGAGGGTACTTGTACCGATTCTGGAGGAACTGGACGTACGGCTCACCTATCCGGAGCCCAGTCTGGATGCCTCTCCATGTGAGGTCGCTGAAGCATCGGTTCCAGTGGTGACCGCCCCTGTTGCCGCACAGGCAGCATAGGGGCGCACAGAACAGAAGTAGGCTCCGAAAAGCCTCCCAGGACGGTATCCCAACCATCCAGGCCGTGGGACGTATCGAGGTGTTGGGATCGGTGACTACGTGGAGCAGGACGACGACATGCTTCGCTGGGGAATCCCCGAGCTTCTGGCAGCGAGGCAAGAGGCAGCGACCCGCGCGAGGCACGGGGGCCGATAATGCGTCAAACCATGCAGGCGCAGACCGCTAACCTTGTGCCAGTCGCGCGCGTTCATATGAATGGAACCGAATAGTGATGTAGTCGCCAAATCCCTCTTCGGGGGGAGCGGGCGAACCGGTACTCGGTGAGGCTCGTAGGCACGAGCAGGGCAAGCCTTTCAGCCCTAACCGGTTAGCTAAGCCCGCAGGCGTTAGAAAGGCCTCGCGCAGCGGCGCGGGGTTTTTGTTGTCCGAGTCGGCACTAGGAGCCAATACAGTGGCCACGGCGGAGGAGGACGCTCCGCCCGCCGAGCCAGCAGGGGCAGAGCTGGGTCCCTGTTCGTTGCCCTTGTCACCCATTGACGCGCATCCGACGCCAGCCCAGGCGCGGGGCATGCGCTGGTTCTGGTGGGGAGCGTTCTTCGCTGGTGCCAACGAAACGGTAGTACTACAATATCTACCCCTGTTCGCCCTGGCCTTCGGAGCGTCCAACGGCGAGATCGGCCTGCTGGCGGCGGGTATCGGCCTGGCCGCGACGTTGGCCTTCGTGCCCGGTGCCTGGCTGTCGAGCCGCTGGCGCTATCGCAAACCGTTCGTCCTCGCTACCGGGTGGGGGGCGGCGCAACTCCTGTTCATCCCCCTAGCGGTGGTGTCCCTGCTCATTCATGTGCCCCTCGCCGTTCGGTTCATCATCGCGCTAGCGGCCATACGGGCGTTTGTGTTCAGCCTGGCCTTGCCGGCCTGGACCGCTTTGGCTGCCGATCTGGTGCCGGCAGGGATGCGAGGCCGCTACTTTTCGACGCGCAACCTGCTCTATGGCCTGGGCGGCCTAGTCGGCCTTCTGCTGGTAGCCCTCCTGCTGGCAAGTCTCGGGTCGAAGGAAGGATGGCTACTCGTCTGGCTTCTAATCCTGATGGCGGGCGTCGCCTACCACTGGACCTTCAGCCATATTCCGGAGCGGGAACTGACCCCGGTGGGGGAGCCGTCACGCCCTCGCCTTGGCCCGCGGACGGCTCTTCTGAGGGATGCCAACTTCCAGGCCTACGGCGCGACAGTCTTGCTGTGGAGCATCTCCCTGTACATGGCCGCGCCGTTTTTCAATGTGCGTCTGGTAAAGAACCTGGGTGCGTCGCCACTCTGGGTTGGCGGCTTGCTGGTGGTGATGTCGGTCTTTGGGCTGCTGGGACAGCTTCTGTTCGGCAAGACGGTGGACCTTCGCGGCTCGCGCTGGGTGATGGCGGTATGCGGGCTGGTGATCCCCTTCCTGCCCTGGGCGTGGTACTTCGTCAATGCGCCCTATCAGGTGATAGCGATCAACGCCTTAGGGGGCATAGCCTGGGCTGGATATACGCTGGCTAGCTTCAACTTCCTGCTCGCCATCTCCCCCCCGGGGCAGCAGCGCTACTACGCTGCGGCCTATCAAACCCTGGTCTACCTGTCGACATTCCTGGGCCCGCTGTTGGGAGGCGCAATAGCCGTCGCCTACGGCATTAAGACGCTCTTCCTCCTATCCGGCGCCGGCCGAATGCTGGCCTGCCTGCTGTTCGTGCGCTTTGTTCGGGAGAGCCGCATGGAGATTCAGCTATCTCCGCGTCGCCTAGCCCAGACCCAGACGCTGACACCGTAGGCGGTGCTTGGCAGCGCGGAGCCTCACCGAGAAGGAGCCCCCGATTGCGGCAGGATAAGGAGAATGGATCCACCTCCGAGTTGCATCACGGTCGGCTGCCGGGAGATGTTTTCCTCCGACGGCCGCGGCCGCGTCGTGTGGCGCTCCGCCGCGTCCTCGGTGCCCCCGCCCTCTTCAGTACCGCCTACGGGGATGTCGGCTCTTCCATCTACTACGCGCTGGGCGTCACGGCGATGTTTGCGCTGGGGCTCACTCCGCTCGCCTTCGTCATCGCTGGGCTGCTCTTTGGCTCGCTGGCTCTCACCTATGCCGAGGGAACGGCGGCAATGCCGGAAGCCGGCGGCGCAAGCTCTTTCGCACGGCGTAGCTTCAACGACCTAGTAAGCTTCATTGCTGGCTGGGCCCTGGCGCTGAACTATGTGGTCACAATGGCGATCTCAGCTTTCGCTATCCCGCACTACCTGGCGGTATTTGTTCCACACCTCGGCGAGTGGCCCGTCAGCAGCATCGCCGCCGTTGGCATTCTGGCTGGGTTGGCAACGATCAACATCCTCGGCATCCGCGAATCGGCGCGCGTGAACATAGGCCTGGCTGCTCTGGACCTGGTCACACAGGCGATGCTGGTTCTGGTGGGTATTGTCTTTCTGCTCAACTTCAGGACGATAGTTGATAACGTCCATCTTGGCCAGGCGCCGGAGTGGGACCGGCTGGCGGTCGGCATAGCCATCGCGATGATCGCGTTCACTGGCATCGAGACCGTCTCGAACCTCTCGGAGGAGACGCGAAACCCTTCGAAGAATGTACCCCGAGCGGTTCTTTCCGTCTTCGTCACGATACTCGCCATGTACACGCTCATCCCCCTGGTGGCACTGAGTGCCATGCCAGTGTCCTTCGACGCGGCGAAGGGTGGGTTCACTACGGATTTGGCGGAGAAGTTCATTGAGGACCCGGTGCTGGGGATCGTGAGGCATCTGCCGGGCGCCTTTGAGCCGATCTTTGCGGTCTGGGTGGGCATACTGGCGGCAACCATCCTGCTTATCGCCACTAACGCCGGGATGCTGGGCATGTCTCGACTCGCCTACTCGCTGGGTCGTCATCGTCAGCTGCCGTCGTTGTTCAGCCGGCTGCACGAGCTGCGGGGGACGCCTGCCATAGCGATCATCACATTCACTGGCTTCGCCAGCCTGTTGGTGATTCCCGGAAGGCTGGATTTGCTGGCGGGCGCATATAGCTTCGGGGCGATGCTAACGTTTTCCTTCGCCCACATCTCTGTGATCGCTTTGAGGATCAGAGAGCCCAGCATGGCGAGACCATTCAAGATTCCGATCAACCTGCGCCTCCGCGGACGGGAAATTCCGCTGATTTCGGTGATCGGGCTCATCGGCACAATGTCCGCTTGGACGGTTGTCGCGGTCAGCCAGCCCCTGAGCCGATACCTTGGCCTGGCATGGATGGTCGGCGGCTTGCTCCTATACCTGCTCTATAGGCGATCCATCCGCGAATCTCCCTTGAAGGTGCTCGTCCGGTCGCCCGGCGACCAATTCGCATAGCGCCACGACAACCCCATGCCTGCTTCCATTTCCCTAGGCATGGCCCTGCGACCGCATTCGTCCTTTGCCTCCACTACTGGCGCCTCTTGCGACACAGCCTGCTGGTGCCGCGAGGTGCTGCCCCCGCGGCAGAGCCCCGGACCTCTCACGGAGGGAGTCGTGGGTTAGAATCCCAGCCGGCCCTCCGAGGCTCACGCAGACACTCCGAGTTGCGCATGTCATGTCGCGCTTGAGGCACTTCCCCTGCCTACACCCATAAGCAGCGCCACGGGGAATCCGCGAAACACGTCACAAAGGTATATCGCCCGGCTTCCTGGTCCGCCAAAGATCCGCAATCTTTCCCCTGTGAAGACGTTGACCCAAAGGCCTGGTGCTCCCGGCGGAAGGTTCAGGACTCCGTCCTTCCAGACCCTCCGGCCTAGGGGCGGCCGCCCCGGCGCGGAAAGTCCAGCGATCAGCCGCGGAACCGCCACCACCGCCCACTTGTCCCCCTTGCGTCGGGCAAAAGCCACGACATGCTCCGCTGTCTGGCCTGAAGTGGAAAGAGGCAGGTAGTCGCCGGCTTCGAAGAGCCTAGCATGGGCCCTGCGGAAGTCCAGCGCCGTAGACATGAGATGCATCTTGACCCGGCCATCCTGCCAACAGCCGAGAAGTTCCCGGGAGAGGCAAACCAAGTCGCCGGCTTCTTGGCGTTTCAGTTCCTCTAGGAGTTGCGCTCGTTTGCCGAAATCGACGGGACGGCGGTTGTCCGGATCAACGAGGCTGAAGTCCCAGAGCTCCGTACTCTGATAGAAGTCGGGGACGCCCGGCGAGGTGATCTTCAGCAGCGCCTGAGCCAAGGAGTTGAGGGCGCCGTAATAGGCGATGCTTCCTTGAAGCCGCAGGAAATCATCGAGGAACTGGTTGGGCCTCGACGTGTCCAGGCAAGCCTCCACGAAGCTCATCAGCGCGTCCTCGTAGGCTTCGTCGGGATGGAGCCAGCTCGTGTGTACCTTCGCCTCGCGTGCGGCCTTGATCATGTAGGCCTGGAGACGCCGTCGGAATTCGGGCACCTCCTCTGCTTCCAGAGGCCAGGCACCCAAGAGCGTCTGGTAGAGGAGACCCTCCTCATTGGGATCCGGCACCAAGCGCCCGTTCACCAGATTCTTCTTCTCGCGGTTCATCCGGCTCCAGCGATTCAGGCTCCTTGCCCAAGCCCTGGGCAGCTCGGAGAGGACGTTGAGCCTGGCCCGAACGTCCTCGCTTCGCTTGGTGTCGTGCGTTGACGTTGCGCTCATGCTGTAGGGCCACCGCCCGAGTCTCCTTCGGTTGTACTGATGGAATCGTTCGACGCTGGCCGAAGGATCAGCCCCCTCCGGGCCGCTGCCCACCTCGTTGAGCGAGATGAGCCGGTTGTAGCGGTAGAGGGCGGTGTCCTCCAAACCCTTGGCCATCACAGACCCCGTGAACTGCTGCCATCGCATCACGAAGCGGAGACAATCCTCCCGCTGCTGCCTGCCCGAAGGGGCGGGAAGGTCGAGCAGCAAGACCCGCCGCACGAAATCAAGGGCAGAGACGCTCACGCCCGGGTTCCGGCGGCACACGTCTTCGAGGGCGCCTTCGATGTAGAAGCGATCTCGCGGAGACACTTCGAAGCCTCGGACGTAGGTCCGGTAGACCGGCAAGCAAGCGGTCACCTCTAGCAAGGCCTCTGCAAGTTCCTCCGGGCGCAGGCCACGATCACGATGCTCCTGAGCCAACCTGCCCAGACGATGCCCTAAGGTACGCAACTCCCCCGCGAAAAGCTCATGCATCACTCGCTTTTTGCTCTCATAGACGACATTCCTAAAGTCCAGTCGCGAACCGGTGAACCGCCGGTAGGTCACATCCAAGGCGTCGAGCCGCTTTGCGTCAACGAACACGGCGTTCAGGGCATTCAGGAAGTCGTAGCCGGTGGTGCCGCAGACCGGCCAGTCTTCAGGCAACTGTTCGTCGCCGCCCAGGATCTTTTCGACGATTACGTAGAAGCCTGGAGTTCCTTTCCCCGGCTTACCTGCTCCGAGGCGGCTCTGGAGCCGCCGAAGGTATTCCAGCGGGTCGTAGAGACCATCGATGTGATCGACCCGCAAGCCTGTCACCTTCCCCTCACGGGCCAACCGAAAGGTCAGGGCGTGGCTCGCTTCGAACACCTCCGGCTCCTCGACCCGAACGCCGACCAGGTCGCTGATGTCGAAGAAGCGTCTGTAGTTGATGTTGCGTATGCCCTCCCGCCAAAAGGCGAGGCGGTACGTCTGGTCGGCCAGAAGCCCATCCAAGAGGTAGGAGCCTTTCTCGTCTTTCGCTCCCCCGTTGAAGATGCTCAGGTTTTCGTCGATGAACTTCCTGATTCTTGGAGAAGTGCTATGAAGAGCCCACAGTCGTCCCTTGATGATCTTCTTGTCCCTGCGCCTCGCTTCGATCTCTGGGGCATCGGCAGTGGTGCGAGCGGGCAATCGCTCCGTGGCGTGGACAAGGTCCAACAGCTCTTGGAAAGCTGGATGACTCTCGCCCAGGGCCTGCTTCAGGTTCTCGAGGCGATACGTAAGGAGGACGCGGTATGATTTGGGGTCCAGCGGAAGCCTCACCGCATGGTAGCGGACGAAAAAGCCTTTCTCGTCCAAGTCGAGGGTGAGCTGTCGATTATCCAACACGCTTCGATAGGGACCCCCAAGGATAGGCAAGAGCACAGTATTCTCCGCCACTTCGCTCGTCGGGTCGGGGTGCCAGTCGATATCAAAGTAAGAGGCGTAAGGCGAACTGGGGCCGTTCTCCAGCACGTCCATCCACCACTCGTTCTCACTGCTGGCGGCCATGTGGTTGGGCACAATGTCAACCAGAAGCCCCATACGATAGCGCTTCAATTCCCGAACCAGAGCGTTGAACTCCTCTTCGCTGCCGAGTTCGGGATTAAGGCGCGTCGGGTCAACGACGTCGTATCCGTGGGTGCTGCCGGCGCGGGCCTTGAAGATGGGGGAGGCGTAGACGTCAGTGATGCCGAGCGAGCTCAGGTAGGGGACCAGGGCCTGCGCATCCGCGAAACGGAATCCCCGGTTGAATTGGAGGCGGTAGGTGGCGACGGGAACCCTCAGGCCGGCCATCTACTCGATGCGAACCAACAACTTGTCGCCCAGCGAGACGAAGTGACGGAGCCATTCCTGGGAGGCTTCGTCGCCCTCCTCTGCCCTCCTCTGGAACTCGCGATAGACGGTCTGGAGCATGTCGTAGTACACGTTCTGGGCTTTCCAGAGGCTTACCTCGAAGGGCAGGAAGCGCGCCAGGCTGACCACCGTTTCTAGTCTCTCGAGAACAGAGAGTTCGGTGGGCCGGACACGCAACTCCTCGGCCACTCGCTCGATCGTCTGCTGGAGGGCATACCCCAAGCCCGCCGCATCGACCTCAATCTGCCACGCTCCGGCTGCTTCCAAGATGCCTCCGATTTGGTCGAGATCGGGCTCTTCTTCCTCAAGAGCGCGACGGAGGTCCAGGTTCAGGATGAACTCAGCGGCCGTGTGGAAAGCCCTGGGTAGAGGAACGCCTGCGTCAACGAGGAAGCGCATCAGCAGGGCGTGGTGGTCGTAGAGCTCGCGATAGGCGGCCTCCGCTTCGGCCAGGGTCGATTCCAGGATCAGGCTTGTGATCTTGCGCTGCTCGTCCCGGAACAGCGACTTCAGGGAGTAGGTGAGCTCCAGGAAGTGCTTGTCAAGAAGCCGGATGACGTCAGGCAGATCGCCTCTTGAGAAGGCCTCCGTTACCTGCTCAACCATCGTCCGGTAAGCCTTCTGGCCGCGGAAGGCTCGCACACCGCCGCTTAGGTTGTGGTCGCCGAAATGAACGACTCCAAAGCTCAGCAGTGCCGATTCCCCCGTGATCTCCGAGGCCACCCGCGCCCGTCCTACAGCCAACTTCGTTGCGCCCGTCTCCACCATCTGGTAGTCGTCGCGCTCGACATCGTAGCAGTAGACCTTCGCTCTCTCGCCATAGGGTTCAAACAGAGATGTCACGGCGTAGTGCGCCACAACCTTGTGAAGGTCCACCACGGCCGGCTTGACGAACTTCTCGTAAATGCGGCGGCCGTCTTGGTGTTCCCGCACGTTGCTCTTGGCCTGCTCAAGCAATTCCAGGAAGCCGAGTTCCAGCGCGTCGCCGAAGAGGTCCTGGGCTAGCTGGATGGTCCGCCCGGCGTACTGGAGCACCTGGACTGTTTCTATGCCTGACAGATCATCGAAGAACCAGCCGCAGCTCGTGTACATGAGCATGGCGTGACGCTGAATCCCCAGAAGCTTGAGCGCCGTAACCTGCTCATGATCACTCAACGCTCGCGGAGCGTGCTGGCTCAAGAACCGCTCGGTATTCTCTGGCGATCGGTCCAAGATGACGTTGATATACTCGTTCCTCGCCGCCCAGGGGTCTCTCAGGAGCTGTCGCGCCTGCTCCTCATACCGAGGGGCCAGCGCGTCGCGCAGCCAGTCCAGGGCCTCTCGCAGCGGCGCGCGCCACGCCTGGCTCCATCCCGGCTGTCCGCCAGTGTTGCAGCCGCAGTCACTGCGCCACCGCTCGATGCCGTGTGGGCAGCTCCAGGACGTGTTCTCGAGAATCTCTACTTCGTGGGAGGGAGGGTGCCTCTCCAGGTACTCCCCGTAATTCGTCAGGCGGGCCAGACTGTTGGACTCGATGTGGTGGAGGGCGTACGCCAGCGCCATGTCGCCGTGGCGGTGGTGGTGGCCGTAGGTCTCCCCATCGGTGGCTATGTGGACGAGCTGAGGCCAGGACTGTTCCTCCGAGAAGCCATCCATGAGCCGCTCCGAGAACTGCTCCCCGCTGGAAAGAAGGCCCTCGAAGGCGACGGCGCGGGAGATCGGATCATCGTAGAAGAACAGGCTGATCCGTCGGCCCGATGGAAGGCGTAACACATACGCCCTTGTAGGGTCGATGCGCCCGCCGCTGACATCACGCCAGGAGCGCCCGCCGATCTCCCGAACCCGACTGGCCTGATTGGGAGCGAGAATGGTGAATTGGATGCCCAGCTCGGCCAGGATCTGCAGTGTTTCCAGGTCTACCGCGGTTTCGGGAAGCCACATCCCCTCCGGTTTGCGGCCAAAGCGGCGCTCGAAATCCCGTATCCCCCATAGCACCTGCGTGTATTTGTCCCGCCTGTTCGCCAGCGGCAGGATCATGTGATTGTACGCCTGGGCCAGAGCCGAGCCGTGGCCCGAAAACGCTTGCTGGCTCTCCTGGTCAGCCGTCAGGATCGCCTCATAGACATCCGAGGCGTTTTCTTCAAGCCACACCAGGAGCGTCGGGCCAAAGTCGAAACTGATCTTTGCGTAGTTGTTTGCGATTTGGATGATCCGGCCCTCGGCATCCAGCACGCGAGACGCCGAGTTGGGCGCGTAGCACTCCGCCGTGACGCGCTCGTCCCAGTCGTGATAGGGATAGGCCGAGTCCTGTGACTCTATGGCCTCCAGCCAGGGGTTTTCGCGCGGCGGCTGATAGAAATGGCCGTGGATGCAGATGTAGCGTTCCATCTAGGGCAGGTCCTCCTTCGCGAAAAGCGCGAAAGCCATGGGACTCAGCGTCAGAGAAGCTTCTCCCCCCGAATGCAGTACCTCAGGAAGCGGCGTTCCTTTCCCTTGCCACCGTTTGTCCGCCGAGTCGAAGAGTTTGCGCCAGCCACCGCCAGGTACGCTGACGGCCGCGGTTGCCTCAGCGTTCCCAAAGTTGAAGACGGCGAAGACCTCGCTGTTCCCGCTCCATCGCCGGAGGAACAGCACCTGGTCCTTCTCGTGCCCCAGCACCTCCATCTGCTCTTTGCTTAAGTTCGCCAGCGCCGCAATCGTCCTTCGAAGCCGGAATAGCTCCTTGTGGAACTCCAAGAGCACCGCATAGTGCCCCTCGCCGCGGAGGCTTCGGTTCAGCCTGGAGCGGGCGAACGTGTCTTCGTGCTGGGGGTCTGGCGGCTCGTCCTTCCATTCGAAGGCCTCAAACTCTTGGCGGCGTCCCCGACGCACTGCCTCCACCAGCTCTGCATCCGAGTGGCTGACGAAGTACTGGAAGGGTGCCGTCTCCCCGTACTCCTCGCCCATGAAGAGCAGTGGGATGAAGGGCGAGAGGAGAACAACGCCCGCGGCCAGCTTAAGCTCCTCGAAAGGGACAAGCTGGCTCAGTCGCTCACCGAGCATGCGGTTCCCCACCTGGTCGTGGTTCTGAGCGAACACCATGAACTTCTCGGCACGCACATCACGGGAGGAATTGCCGTGCCGACGCCGACGGTACGGCGAATACTGACCAGAGTAGACGAAGCCTTCGTTGAAGGCCTTGACAAGCTGTCCGAGCCCGGCGAAGTCCTGGTAGTAGCCAGCCCGCTCTCCCGTGAGCAACGTATGCAGGGAGTGATGGAAGTCCTCGTTCCACTGAGCGTCCAGGCCGTAGCCGCCCAACTCCTGCGGCCGGACGAGCCTAGCATCGTTAAGGTTGCTCTCGGCGATGACGTAGACGCGGCGGCTGAGCCCCTCCGCCCGCCGGTGCACAGCCTCCGCTAGCTCCTCGACGAAGGGCACCGCCGAATGATCAATTATGGCATGAACCGCATCCAGTCTGAGGGCGTCCACATGAAACTCGCTGACCCAGTACAGGGCGTTCTCGATGAAGAAGCGCCGCACTTCATCGCTGTCTGGCCCATCGAAGTTGAGGGCTGCTCCCCATGGCGTCTTGTACCTGTCGGTGAAATAGGGTCCAAATTCTGCCGCGTGGTTTCCCTCCGGCCCCAGGTGGTTGTACACGACATCCAGCACTACGGCCACGCCCAGCTTGTGACAGGCGTTCACCAGCCTCTTCAAGCTCTCCGGGCCCCCGTAGGTGTTCTGAACGGCGAACGGATAGGCGCCGTCGTAACCCCAGTTGCGGGCACCCGGGAACTGGGCAACCGGCATGAGTTCGATGGCCGTGATGCCCAAGTCCTTCAACCCATCAAGCTGCGGGATAATAGCGTCGAAGGTACCCTCAGTCGTGAAAGTGCCGATATGCAGTTCGTAAATGGCGTACTCCTGGAGCGGCAGGCCAGTCCAGCGAGCGTCCTCCCACTCAGAATATGGGCCCACTACCGCAGAAGGTCCGTGGACACCCTGGGGCTGAAACCTGGATGCAGGATCGGGCCGCTCCATACGTTTGTCCAGCCGATACATGTAGAGACTTCCCGGCTCGATCCCAGCCACCACGGCATGATGATAACCATGTTCCCCCGACTCCATCGGCACAAGCTTCTTACGGGGGGTCAGAACATGCACCTCCACCTTGTGAACCAAAGGCGCCCAGACAAGGAACCGCGTCCGGCCGTCCCCCAGGAAGGTGGCGCCCAGGCTGACGTCCCCGCCCCCATTCACTTCCTCTGCTCCTCGCTCTTGAGGAACACGGCGGCCAAAGGAGGGAGAGTGAGACTCAAGGAATAGGGGCGGCTGTGCAAGGAGACCGGTGCCGCCTTCAGGCCTCCGAAGTTGCCCTGTCCGTTGCCCCAGTACTCCTCGGAGTCGCTGTTTAGAACCTCCCGCCAGAAGCCTCCCCGCGGGACGCCCATCCGGTAGTTGTGGCGGGGGACCGGAGTGAAGTTGCAGACAACCAGCACGATGTCATCCGTTGACCGACCTTTGCGGATGAAGCTGAGGGCGCTGGACTGACTGTCGCTGGCATCGATCCACTCGAAGCCCCTAGGGTCGCAGTCCAGCTCGTGGAGCGCTGGCTCACTCCTGTATAGCCGATTCAGGTTCTCCACCAATCGCTGCAGGCCAGCGTGGCGATCGTACTGCGCTAGGTGCCAGTCGAGGCTCCCGTCGTGGTGCCATTCGCTCCACTGGCCGAACTCCCCGCCCATGAAAAGCAGCTTCTTGCCCGGCTGGGCGTACATGTAGGCCAGGAGCAGCCTCAGGTTGGCGAACTTCTGCCAATCGTCCCCGGGCATCTTGCCCAGGAGAGAGCCCTTACCATGCACCACTTCGTCGTGGGAGAGAGGGAGCACGAAGTTCTCGTGGAAGGCGTAGATCATCCTGAAAGTCAGTTCGTTGTGGTGGTACTTGCGGTGCACAGGGTCGTGCGCCATGTACTGCAGGGTGTCGTGCATCCAGCCCATGTCCCACTTGAGACCGAAGCCGAGACCCCCTAGGTAGGTCGGCCGGGAGACCATCGGCCAGGAGGTGGACTCCTCGGCGATTGTCTGCACGTCGGGATGAACCTTGTAGACCTCCTCGTTGAGGCGCCGCAGAAAGCCGATGGCCTCCAGGTTCTCGCGGCCGCCGTACACGTTCGGCATCCATTCCCCTTCTTTGCGCGAGTAATCGAGGTAGAGCATCGAAGCAACGGCGTCGACCCGCAGGCCGTCGGCGTGGTACTTGTCCAGCCAGAAGAGGGCGCTGCTGAGGAGGAAGCTGCGCACCTCGTCCCGCCCGTAGTTGAAGATGAAGCTGTCCCAGTCCGGGTGGAGACCTTTCTGCGGATAGGCGTGCTCGTAGAGATGTGTTCCGTCGAAGAAGCCGGGGCCATGCTCGTCCGTGGGGAAGTGGGAGGGCACCCAGTCCAGGATCACCCCTATCCCTTGCTGGTGCAGATAGTCCACCAAGTACATGAAGTCCTGAGGCGTGCCGTAGCGACTCGTCGGAGCAAAGTACCCGATGGTCTGGTAACCCCACGAACCGTAAAAGGGGTGCTCCATGATGGGGAGGAACTCCACATGGGTGAAGCCCATCCGCTTCACGTGCTCCGCCAGCTTGGGAGCCATCTCCCGGTATGAGAGGGAGCGGCCTCCCTCTTCGGACACGCGCATCCATGACCCCAGATGAACCTCGTATGTGGCGATGGGAGCATCCAGAGCGTTGTGTCCGCCTCGTCGCGCCATCCACTCCTCGTCCCCCCAACTGTAGTCCAGATCCCAGACGATGGAGGCCGTCTTGGGGGGGACTTCAGCGCGGAAGGCGAAGGGATCGGCCTTGTCCACCCGATACCGCTTGTACCTCGATGCGACATGGTACTTGTACACCGCACCTTTTCCGATGCCTTCGACAAAGCCCTCCCATATCCCGGACTGCCCTTTGGGCCGCAGGGGATGGCTCTTCTTGTTCCAGCCATTGAAATCGCCAACGACGAAGACGTGCTCCGCGTCGGGCGCCCACACGGCAAAATACGTCCCTTGCTTCTCGTCCACGATCATCGGGTGGGCACCCAGTTTCTCGTAGAGTCGCAAGTGGCTCCCCTCATTGAAAAGGTAGAGATCGTCTTGGCTTAGAAGGGTCACGTCAGAGGTCATCGGCTGCCTCCCCAGTAGTTGCAGACAATTGTTGTCCGATCAGGCGGGTAACAGCATCTCGCCGAGGACTGCCCGCCCGGGCGAAAAAAGGGCTCACAAAACGTATGCAGAAGCTTGACAGGGGCTGGTCATGCCTCATAAGCTCGTCGCTAGGGAGGTAATTATGCCCACGGAAGAGCAGATAAAGCAACTGGCTTATACCCTCTGGGAGCAGGAGGGGCGGCCAGAGGGCAAGGATACGCACTACTACTTGACTGCCAAGCAGATCCTGGAAGAGCGGGAGGCAGCGCAGAAGCCTGCCCGAGCGCGTCGTCCAGCAGCGCCCAAATCGGCAAAGCCAAGTACGCGGAGACCCCGCGCCAAGAAGCAATAGAGGAAACGCAAGCGCCCGCGTCATTGTAGGCCTCTCCCCTGCTTTCGGAGGCGATCCACCTCCCGAAGTGTGTGAAGCACTTCAGGCATCTGGCATAGCGCCTCAAAGCTGTAGCGCGCCTTCCTCCGCCAGTTGGGATGCTCGTCTGAGGTGCCGGGGACATTCTGGGGCTTTGTCTCCGACCACAGATCCTCCAGGCCCGCGAGAACCACCCGGGCACGGCTAGCGGCCAAGAACGCCAGGCAGGCCCGGAGAACCGCACGCTCGTCATCGTCTGCTCCTTCGAGCAGCCCCTGGCGCCTGAGCAAAGCCAGGAAAGACTGCTTCAGGGTCTGGCGGGATTTCCGCTCACCACGAGCGCCCTTATCTTCCAAGAGGCGGCGCTTCAGGCGGTCGTCGATGTCCAGGCCTCGCCAGAAAGCGGCGAAGAGCGCCATGTCGTGGGTATTGATGCTTGCCACAGACGTGGCAGGCACGGGGCCCACAGGATGTCTCCTTTCGGGCCTGAGCTCGAACTGCACCACGTAGGTCCGGTGGATATCGTGCCTCGCCATCGCCCTTCTGACGTGGCGAGGCACAGTCCCAAGGTCCTCGCCCACAATCAGGGCCTGGTGCTTGTGCGACTCCACGCTCAGGATGGCATAGAGCTCCTCCGAGGGGTAGCGCACGTAGACGCCCTCGTGGGCCTCCATCCCTCTCGGTATCCAGTAGAGGTGGTGGAGGCTCATGATGTGATCGAGCCGGAGCATGCCCGCGTACTGTAGGTGGTGGCGCAGACAGCCGATGAGGTAGTGGTAGCTCTGCTTTCTCATCGCTTCAGGGTGCAGGGGCGGGAACCCCCAGTTTTGGCCCTTGGTGAAGAAGGTGTCCGGTGGAGAGCCTGCCGCTATCCCCACGGCGAATAGGCTGCGCTCGCGCCATACGTCGTAGCCCTCAGGATGCACCCCCAGCGGGAGATCGAGACACAGCTTCACGGCTCGAGCGCGGGCGTTTGTGGAGATTGCCTGCATCTGCTCGTGCGTGAGCCACTGGACGTAGAGGTGATAGCGCATCGCCCCTTCATCATAGTCCCCCGCCTTCAGGGCGCCATCCCGAAGCGGCTGGGGCCACGTTGGCCAGGGAGCACGCCGCCGCTCAACGGTCGCCCGGAAGCGGGCGTAGTCCTCCAACGGGGGATGCGCCTCGACAAACCGCAAGAAGGCTTTGTAACGTTCCGGCTGCTCGGCAAAGAAGCATCGCGCCAGTTCCTCCAGGACTCTCCGCTTGAGCTCCATCTGGCGGCGATAGTCGACTAAGGGCAGGGAGCGCAGCCCTTCAAGCTCCTGGTGGACTTCGGGCGATCCCACGATGGCCTGCGCTGAGGCGCACGTTTGCAGCTCAGGCACGCGGGTAACGTCCACGTAGAACTCATTCCAGAATAAGCGGCTTACCGGGGCATAAGGGCTGGGTTCCAGGGGGTGGTCCAGAAAGGAAGCCAACAAAGGAAGCGTTGCGACCACACTGCCGCCTAGCTTAGCCACCCACTCCAGCAGCGATTCAAAATCGGTGAGGTCTCCGGCTCCCCAGCTCCTCCGTGAGTGGAGGGCATACAGAGGCAGGAATACACCCCAGCACTTGCTCGCGGGCCCCTCCCGGCGTGCGTGCGCTCTCAGCGGCGCAGAGATGACCATCATCTCGAACTGCCTGGCTCGCCATTCCAACGTTAGCCGATGGTACCCCCACGGCAGGCGGAAGGGCAACGATAGCCTCATAGCCCGGTAGCGGACACCCTCAACGATCGCGGACTCAACGACAGGCAGATCCGCCACATCGCAAGTCCAAGCGTGGCTTTCCCCCGTCCCCAGCTCGAGGTTGCAGCGCAGTGTGCTGTCCGCCGATGCGGCGGGGAGGCGCAGATCGATTGCAGCAGGCTGACCGTCCCAAGCGACGGTGACGGGCTCGACCGCGCGGGCCCACAGCTCCCGGCGGCGCTCCCGCAGAGCATCGCTAACGTCCGCGAAGGTCTCAACGGGAGCCCCGAGAGCGCGCAGAACCGACAGGACGGCTTCCGGCGAGGCCTGCTGGCGTCGATCCTCAACGTCGTAGAAGGCGGTCTGCACGCCGTGCATGCGTGCCAGGGTGCTAAGGCCGGGGACGCGAGCTCTAGCCATGCTCCGCTTGGCCAGCGACCAGATCTAGGATCCCCTGGAGGGGAATTCTGATCCACTTAGGGCGATTATTCAGCTCATAGCCGAGCTCATAGATGGCCTTCTCCAGAACCAAGGCATCTAACAGCGCTTGGAGCTCGTCCTTTCCTTCGGGCAGAAAGGCAACCTGCGCCGCCTGGGCGAGGTAGGCCCTAAGAAAGACGGCGCTGACCCAGAGATACCAAAAGCGGGCCCATGGCTCCAGGGCAGAGATGTCTTCAGGGCGGACGGTCCCGCTGGCCTCGTGGTTCAAGAGGGCGGAGTAG
>Ga0315549_1002117_pt1 | contig 19357 bp, 16 predicted proteins | sample SalMarSW160200MG_FD_203101 | JGI IMG/M metagenome (GOLD analysis project Ga0315549, IMG submission 203101) | Salt marsh sediment microbial communities from the Plum Island Ecosystem LTER, Massachusetts, United States - Salt Marsh Sediment SW1601-200 ... | reverse complement strand
CATTTTTAATATTTTCGTCAATTATATTAGAGTTTTTATTATTTATTATTTAATTTCACAATTAATAAAAAAAAATCGATATTTTTGATAATAATATTATTTTGGATGATTTATAAAAATAAGGATTTAATCTAAATAATTAATCATCAAGGTCTATTCATTATATTCTTTTAAATATAAAAGGAAATGAAATTATGAATTATTAATAAAAAATACATAATTTCATACAAATAAGTACAAATTTGGACATTAAAATAATCTATAATTCAAAAATAAAAGTAGTAATAATTAAGGTTTAGTTATTAATACATTTTGAATTTTCAAATTCTTCACAGAGATCATCATGAACTATATTAATTCCATCATTTAACTTATCTCTATTAATAACTAAGGATAAGTTCAATTCATCATTACTTTGAGATATAGCTTTTACATTAACATCTTTTTTAGCCAAAGCATTAAAAATAACTACCTTGGTTTTATTATCTAGAACTTTTAATCCTGTAATATTTATAATAGATACGCTTTCCCATTTAATATCATAAAATTCAGAGAAAAAATTTTCATCTTTTAATGCATTAATAGCCTTTTCAGAATCTTTCCCAGCCACCACAAAAGAAGTACTAATTTCAGAAGAACTCTGAGCTACAAAAGAGACACTTATTTTATTTTTACCCATAATTTCAAAGATTTTAGCTAAAACGCCTGGTATATCGACCATACTACCTGAAGTTATTGTAATAATTGTTGCATTTTCAATTGCAGAAATTCCTTTTATTTGTTCCTTATTTGTTATATTAGATATTGTAGTATACTTTTCTTTTTCTAATGGTTTGTCAAAATTTCTTATTTCCAAGGGTATTTTTCTTTTTTCAATTGCTTCTAAACATTTTGGATGTAAAACTTTTGCTCCAAAGTTAGCAATTTGTTTTGCTTCTGTATAATCAAGATTCTTAATAAGAATAGAATCAGAGACATATTTTGGACTAATTGATAATAATCCATCTACATCTTTCCATAGGATTATTTTGATATCTTTATCATTACTTTCATCATAAATAGAACGAGCTAATATAGTAGCTGTGTAATCTGAACCACCTCTTCCCAGAGTGGTTAAATACCCTATTTTATTTCTACCAATGAAGCCTGTTATACAAAAGATGGTATCTTTTTTAGGATTGTTTAAAAGAGGAATGACATATTGTTTTACTCTTGCATTAGTTAGATTATACAATGGATATGCATTATTGAAATCATCATTTGTTATAATAATATTATTTGCTGAAATAAAAATAGAATCAAAACTTTGTGATAATAAATATTGATTAAGTATATAAGTCGATAAAATTTCCCCAAAACCAGAGATATAATCAATATAATAAGGTTCCAAACCAAATTCCTTAATATCTACGATGCAGTCATCTATTTCACTCATTTTCTGGTCCATCCACTCTTTACAGTTATTATAATGTTCTGTTTCTTGTTCAAAGATCTCTTCAATCATATCCAAATGCTTTTTCTCAATTAAAGAAATAGCTCTATCAACATCTTTTTTATCTTTGACATTTTGAGCTGTTTTTAAAAGCATATCAGTGACTCCTTGTAATGCAGAAGCTATATAAATTTTTTTAGAATTATTATATATTTTTGTTATTTCTGCAATTTTTCCAAAAGCTTCTTTATCTTTTAAGCAACTCCCTCCAAATTTCATAATAACGATAGTCATAATATTGATACCTACTATATATATTAATTATATTTTTTGATTATTCTAAATAATATATTCAAATAATTATGCAATAAATATTAACTTAAACATGTTTAAGATTTTATTAATCTTTCAAATAAGAGAGGATTGATAAATTTTATAAAAAAGATTTCTGTTAACATATTTCTTTCATTATGAATTTCTAGCAAGGAGAAATTAAATATGACTGTAAAAATATATATACAACTTAATTATTCTCTAAAGAAGTCTTAACTTCTTGAATTCTGTTCTCTATAGATTCAATTTCTTGACTTAATTTTATATTTTGTTTATCATAAGTGGTTTTATCCATTTTTCCTGAAGAGTAATTTTTCTTAATAAAATTCAGTAAATTAGTCATTGATTGTAATTTCCTTTCTAAACTATGTAATTCATTATGTAAAGTTTGTTTTTTAGTTTTTTTTGGTGTTTTTTTCACTTGAATTACTTTTTCAGGTGTTTTTTTTGGTGTTTTTTTCACTTGAGTTACTTTTTCAGGAGTTTTTTTCGGAGATTTTTTCTGAGATGGCCTTTTAGGAACAGGTTCCATAAATAGACTACTTGTGCTAGATGAAAAATCAATTAGTTTTTCAATAATAAGTTTCATTCCATTGATCTGTTTAAGCATTTTTTTTAGAAATTCCATCAGCTCACTTTGATTTGATATTTTTAAATCAAAATCTATATCAAGAGAAGTTGTATCAAATGGAAGAGATATATCCGTAGTTTCTGATATTTCTGTTTGAATATTATAGCTCATATTTAATTGTTGTTCTTCAATATGTGGTATAGTACTCGGTTTTAATTCTACCCGATAATCAGAAATTAACCACTTAAACATATTTAACGCTAAAGTAGAATGTGTTTCATATTGAATTCCTCCTCCTATTCTATCCCTGAATATTTCATAACTTCCACAACAACATATCCTCCCATTTTCTTGTTCAGAGACACATATTAATGGAGAGGAAAAAGGATCAGATGTCTCATTTGAATTTGCAATTGGGATTGCACCTCCTATAACAGATAAAGAGCAGCCTGCTCTATAACAAAGATCTTGAAGATTGCTAGTTATAGGGTGTGGAGGATTAAAATTAGAGATAACTGGTAGATTTTCTAATCCAAAATTATTTTCTTCATCAAGGACTTGATCATTTTCAAATATAATTCCGAATAATTCTGCTAATTCACTTAAATTACTATTTCTACCTTTATCTCCTCCAGCATGAGATAGTAATAAAAGTCCTCCTCCATCATTTCTCACCCAATTTTCAATTTCTAATATTTCTTGGCGAGAAACTTTAGAAAAATCAGGACAAGCAAATACAAATATATCATAAGGGTTTAATGATTCTTCAGTAATTGAGGTCTCAAAGAATTCTTGACATACAAAATCATGTTCACTTAATATCTTGTTTAATTCTTTATAATTATCTGTAATTTTTCCTCTTGGTTTGTGTCCAATATCAAAAGCAACATAATGGGGCATATTAAATCATATCTACTAAAAATTTAAATTAGATTGTTTTATAAATAATAAGAGAAAACATATTAAAGTTTCTTTAAAATTATTTTAATATAATTATAAAATAAATCCTTAAAATATACTTTTATCTCCAATTATTAAATTATTTTTTGAAATATTATTAATAGTAACATTGCTACCAATTATTGAATTTTCAGTAATTATATTAGTAAAATTCGCATCTTTTTCAATTACACAATTTTCTAGAATTGAGCTCCTAATTACTGAATTTTTTCCAATTGATACATAAGGTCCAATAACACTATTAATTATCTTAGTATTTTTTCCTACATATATTGGATTTTTTACACAAGATTTTTGGATTTTGATATTATTATCATGAAAATCATCAGTATTTGTAGATTTTTGTTCTAATAGGAATTTATTTCCTTTTAGTAAAGATGATGGTTTACCAAAATCTAATATCCCTTTCTTCAATTCAACAGCTGCTATTTTAAAACCATTGTCTACTAAATCTTGTAAACTCTCGGTTAAATAGATCTCTTTTGTCTTTTCTGATTTTTTATCTAAATATTTTTTAAGATTTTTAAATAATTCCATTGTTGCTGTATTTGAAAAAGCGTATATTCCCGCTATAGCTAAATTAGAAACAAATTCTTTTGGTTTTTCAACCAATTTCCTTATTATATTATTATTATCCACATCTACAATACCATAGGATCCTGCTTCTTCTTCCGGAACTTTCATTACGGTAATAATCCCATCTACATCAGATTCATAATATCGATACATCAAATATGAATATTCATCAATAAGAATCATATCACCTAAAAAGATTAAGCATCCCTCTCTTTTATCTTCTTCAGGACTATTAATTATAATATTATCAAATCTCTCATGTGCTAAAAAGACTGCTTCACCAAGTCCCCAATAATATGGTACATTATCTCTATAATTACGAGGGATTTGTTCAATAAAACTTAATTTAAACTTATCAGAATACTGCTTTTTTACATAATCAATAATTTGTCTTTTTTTATAACCAACAATAAGTATCAATTCTGTATCTGCATCAAATGTATTTAAAAATTTCATTAATATATGATCTAAAACCATTTTACCCGCTACTGTTAGAAAAGCCTTGGGTTTACTAAGAGTAAATGGTCTTAATCTTGAACCAATACCTGCAATAGGTCCTATTATTTTCATATTTTTCTTGCTTTTAGAAGTTTTTATTTGATTTAAAATTTTTTTATCTCTTGTAATAAAATTAAGTTCTATATTTACAGTTCAATGCCTTTAATAGAAAACTATATTTTCAATAATATTTTGACTCATCAGAATCAAAAATCCTCTGTAGATATCCAAAAATCATATCAAGTGCATTTTCCTCTTTTATAGAACAAGGTATTAGTTCTGCTGTGGATCCCATCTGAATAAAGACTTCAGAAATTAACATAGATAACTCCCTAATTAATCCTTGTTCTCTTTCATTTGTATAATCTGCCAATGCTTTAAAATCTTGGCTCCAATTTATTATCATTTCAATTTGGTCTTCATCAATTAGATCTACCTTAGAAAGAATATTTATTTGAGGTATTCTTCTAAATCTAAATTGAACAGAAGCTGCCAAGAGTAAGGTTGAAATAAAACCATTTGGTCTTAAAACAAAATTTGAATCAAAGAGAAATGAGACACTTTTTTGAACCGATCCCAAACCTAAAGAACTTGCAATTAAAGGCCCCGTCTCTCTAAATGAAAAAAGCTCTAACTGTCCCGCTGTATCAACTAATACCCAATCGGGATTATACTCTTCAATTTCATCTCTTAAATCTTTTATATAATTAATCATAAGATCTGAAGCTAAAATCATCGCTCCATTTGGTCCAAGACTGTATTTTTCCATAACATCTTTTAAAACAACATAATCCCTTATATCTATATCTGGGATGTAAGGCATTTGAAAAACACCAGGATCCAAATTGATTATAATTACAGATGTTTCTGGATTTCTATTTAATATATATTCCTTTAAGGCCCCAGTTAGAGTGGATTTTCCACTTCCTGCAGTCCCTATAAAATAATTTAGTAGAATATTCTAAACCTCAAAATAATAATTATTCAAATATATTTTATAAAATTGAATTAAAATTGATGATAGTATCAATATTTCCAATATTAAAAATCTTTTTCTAATCTAATTAAAAAGATATTATCATCAATTTTATAAAAATTATACAGATTTAATAAACCATATATAAAGAATTGAATAACATTAATGTTAGATATCCTATTGATTATTTCTATAGGTTTTATATTTATCGGGCAAATTACTAATTTTATTATTCCAAATTTTAAGATTTTTCAGATTTTCCAAACTTTCTATAGATTCTGGTAGACTAACTAATTGATTAGAACTCAAATGTAAATCTTCTAAAGATTTTAAATTTCCTATTGAATTTGGTAACATCATCAAATAATTAAAACTCATTTTTTTAATTTCCTAAGAGAAGTTAATTTTCCAATTGATTCTGGAAGTTTTTTAATGATATTTAGAGTTTAATATTAAAATTTCTAAGGACGAAAAATTTTCTATACTTTCAGATAGTTTTTTTATATTATTATGAGATAATTTCAATTTTTTCAAAGAAGAAAGTCTTTCTATACATTTTGGAAGTATTGAAAAATTATTTGAACTCAGATCCAAAATTTCTAAAGATGTAAGATTTCCTATTGATTTTGGAAGATCTAATAATTGGATATTGGAAATCTTTAATTTTTTTTTTATAGTATGAAGATCCTCAATCACTTTCAGAAAATTTTTAATTTTTAAATCATCTGATGTTGATTCTATTGTATGCTCATTATTAATGATGATTCTATCTCCGTCAAATTCAATTATATCTACATATAGTTCAGAGTTATATAATATTTTCTCAAAGTTATCTAAGATATGAATAATTTTCTCGTCTCCTTTTAGGTGTTTAGGCAAAAGTAGATATTTTATTTTCAAAAAATGACTTCTTATACTATATACTAATAATTATATTTATGTTTATTATATTTTGAATAGAAACCCTTTAACAATTTGGATCCTTTTTCAAATTAATATATTTTCGATGGTTTTGATAATAGATATTGAAATGATGAAACAAGTAATTTGATCTTATAAATAATATTAAAATTAGTTAAATACTATGCTAATAATCTTAATATTTAAAACAAAGTGAATTTTATGATTGGTAACTTACCCAAAGAGATATTAAAATCGATTTTAGAAACTATTCCGATAGAATTTTCGGTTTTAGATAAAAATGATGATGTTTTAGGATGGAATAAGCATAAGACACGAATTTTTAAAAGACCTGAAGGAGTTGTTGGGAGAAATGTTCGTAATTGTCATCCTCCTAAAAGTCTTGATAAAGTAGAACAAATATTAAAAGCCTTCAAAGAAGGTAAGCAAGAAAAAGCACGCTTTTGGATTGATTTAACAAAAGGGGATACTAAATTAAAGGTCCTTATAGAATATTATGCTCTAAGAGACGGTGATGGGAACTATCTCGGATGTTTGGAAGCATCTCAAGAAATAACAAACATCCAAGCTCTTTCAGGAGAAAAACGGTTAATAGACTAATTAATTATGTTATAACAAAAAATATTCTAAATTCTTATAATATAAATTTAAACCTATTTTAACAATTCATTCTTTTTTATTTATATAATTATTTTGATAACTTAAAAATAAAATAACCCCTATCCACATATTTACTATCCTACGTGAAATAGAGGTTCGATTCAATTTTCCATTAAAAAAAAGCTATTTTCCATTTAAAATGATACTTTCTCTATATATTATCTATTAATATTAATTTCCTTGAGAGGATACTATACTCCTTTGAATATAAGGATTAAATCCTCGTATCTCATATAAGAATAATGACATTTCTTTATTTGAAATTTGAGGAATAAATAACATTAAAAAAAGGATTAAGATTAATAAATCAGGCAATTTAGAACAAAAACAAAAAAAATATCAACACAAATTCTACTCTAATCTTTTTTTAACATATAATAAATTGATTAGTAGCTTTCTTTTTATTAATTGTTCAAAAAATTGATTTCTGCTAATTCATTCATTAGATAATGAAGTTGTTCATAAAAAATAATTCTTCGATATATTTATGATAGTGCTTAAAATTTTCTATATATTAGATTTGATCACTAAGAGCTGATATTTTTAAAATTGCTTTTCTAGCTCCATGAGAATAGATTTTTGCGTCTGAGGTATATTTTTGAACTATTCTTCAATTTAACTAGCTACTTGGTGAAATAAACGGGATTTTAATAATAAAAAATGAAAAAAAAAATATGAAATTAAAAATACCATAATTCTACGCCATTAACACCATCTTCAGCAACGAAAAAAAGAGTCCCATTTAATTCAATCATAGATTCAGGTATAGAGCTATGTTCTCCCGACCATATATCTTTCACCATGTAGGTACCAGCTTCTGATCCATCTGTTCTAAATAACTCAAAACCATTATAACCATCTGTTGCCATATAATAGAGAATTCCATTTATTTCAATGTAACTACCTGGATATGAACCATCACTTGAAGTGCGAGTATTCACCTCTTTTACCTTATAGGTTCCCTCTTCGGTCCCATTTGTTGTCCATAATTCTTGATTGTACTGTATATCTTCAGCACAAAAATAAAGACGTCCATTATATTCCACAAATCTCTGTGGTTGGGAATTTCCTATTTCAGGATTAATATCTTTTACTATAAATGTTCCTTCTTCTGTACCGTTAGTTCTCCATAATTCTGTTCCATTTATTCCATCTTTTGCGCTAAAGTAAAGAATTCCATTATATTCTATAAAGTTTTGAGGTGTAGAATCACTAGCACCCAAATATATATCCTTTATCATGTATGTTCCTGCTTCTGTGCCATTTGTCCTCCATAATTCTGTTCCCTTTATTCCATCCTTTGCGCTAAAGTAAAGAATTCCATTATATTTAATAAATTGAGAGGGATTAGAATCATTTGAACCTGTATAAATATCCTTTAATATATATGTTCCTGCTTCTGTGCCATTTGTCCTCCATAATTCTACACCATTAATTCCATCTTCAGCACTAAAGTAAAGAATCTCATTTAAAACTATAAATTCAGAAGGATTAGAATCATTTGGACCTGTATAAATATCTTTTACCATATAAGTTCCCTCTGTTGTACCATTTGTGCTCCATAATTCTTTACCATTTACACCATTATCTGCTAGAAAATAAAGAGAACCATTACATTCTATAAATAAATCAATATGTGGTGGATTTATTCCTGGATATATGTCTTTTATCAAGTAAGTTCCTGCTTCGGTACCATTTGTCTTCCACAATTCTATACCATTAGTACTATTGTATGCTTTAAAATAGAGATTTCCATTAAATTCTTTGAATAATTCAGGATAAGAACCACTTGAACCATTATTTATATCCTTTATCATATAGGTCCCTCCTTCTGTACCGTCTGATCTCCATAATTCTCTTCCATTAACGCCATTATCTGCTTGAAAATAGAGGCTATTATTGAAAACAACTATATCAATTCTAATTTCGGGAATTGATGAGCCTGTTGGATTAATATCTTTTACCATAAAAGTACCTTCTACTGTACCATTTGTCCTCCATAGTTCTCTTCCATTTTGACCATCATTTGCAAAAAAATAAAGAACTCCATCCATAATTATTAGACTTAATGGATAAGAAGATAGATACCCAGTATATATATCCATTATCATATTAGGTACTTTTAATATGGTTATAATCCATGAATGAGATACATTATATTCACCATCAGAAACACTAACATTAATTATATGAATACCAGCTGAGGTGTGATTTGATTGAAAGTTATAAGTATCAGAATCACATATTATAGATATTGTTTCAGATGTCCAATTATACAACAGAGGATCATCATCAGGATCATTAACATTAATAGATAAAGAGAGCAAATCTCCTTCCTCTATTATAGGATTGGATGTTGGACTTACAGAACTTATGGCTAGTGGTTGATTTGGACCTAGTTCTATAGTTAATATCCATGAATGAGACACTTCAAACTTCCCATCAGAAATAGTTACCTCTATTTTATGAATACCTGCAGATGAATGATTAGATTGATAATTATAAGCATCTGAATCACATATGATAGGTATTTCATTAAAGGACCATTTAAATATAAGAAGATCATTATCTGGATCTGAGACATTAACTCTAAAGATAATTGAATCTCCTTCTTCTATCGTTGGATCTGATTCAGGAGTTACTGAATTGATAATTGGTGTTTGGTTTGGATCTGAAAAATTCAAATAATTAATTAGAAGAAAACTTGTTCCAATTATTGTAATGCTGATAAAAAAAATTAAAACCAAAATATTTTTTTTTTCCATTATAAATATCCATTATTTTTTCTTAATTCTTCAGAATTCAGTATTATATTATAATTTTTTATATTTATTAGTAGAAAGCTAAGAATTAATAAAATTCTAAAGTCTAAAATAGAAATTAATAATATTGATTTAAAAGATTATGGTACAAAATTCGCCACACTTTTTTTATTTTAAGGAAAATTATGTGAAGAGATAGTTACCAATGGAATTCACCATTAGTAACTAAAAAATATAGAATAATTTAAAAAAGGTACAAAAAAATAAAAACTAACTATTATATAAATAGGTGTTGTTGTATTGTGAAACTCTATATTGAAGGATTAGATCATTAAAAAGGACTAATAGTAGATAATTATCAATATTAATAAATATTTCAAAAGTTACTTTACTTATTTTTCATTTAAAAATAAATAGATATACTTTTATTATATATAACTGAGGAGATTGTGAAAATCAAAAGATGATTGTTAAAAAATGGAAAATGGAATGATGAAATAAAAGAATTGCTAAAAAAAAAACTTAGCAGACAAAGAAGTTTATACACAAAAGCTAGAACATTATCAGGAAAGGCTGGTAGATTATTTTATTATTCACATGGAGATCAAAAGAAAATTAAATAGAGGTTTTGATTCTATTTTCCATTAAATTATCCAACTTTTCCATGAAAAATCTTTTTTTATATTAAGATAATACTCAAGATTTTAATGACTTTTTTAAATGTGATTCATTAAGACTTCATTTAGAATATAAAATAAAATACCAAGAATAAAATAATATTATGATGTAGTAGAAAATCGTTTGATAATGGGATGGAAGAAAATTAAATATTTAAAACTTAATATGGATCATAAATTATAATACTAAAAAATTAAATTCTTAAGATACTACTACCATGAATTATTCTAGTAATCTCTAATAGATTTTCCTTTAGACGATAAATTATTCGAAAATTTCTATAAATTATTTCCCTTATTTCCTCATTTTCTAATTCTGGTACCATCCTGCCCATTTTAGGAAATTGAATTAAGTTATCAATGATATACATAATTTTCTTAGCAAGGTTTTGAGCAAATTTTGGTGCGGTTTTCTCATAATACTTAATTATTGAATCATAATCATCACTTGCTATAAGGGACCATCTTATTTCACCCATTTCTTAAACCTTTCTTTTACCTCTTCGTGGGAGAGGGATTCCCCATTATCCAACTGCTCAATACCCTTTGTAATCATTTGTTGAACATAAATTGACTCCATGATATCATCGTAATTAACATCATCAGGAAGTTTTTTAATTGATTCAATTACTTTTTCTTTTATGGTTTGCATATTATTCAATAGAAATAATATATTTATAATTTAAATTTTTAATCTCGAAATTATTAAATATTTTAATGACATTATAGAAATTGTCATATATTATAGATCTCATTTTATCAAGCAATCGTGTTATATACCTTTTAGCTATAAGACATCATTGATCTCTATTAAAATCAAAATCTTTAAATAATTTTTTTTTTAAAAGTCATATGAATCTACATAAATTTTTTAAAAATGCTTTTACCCTCACTTTTATCTTTGAGCTTTTTTGCTTATTTTCTTTTGGAATATACTTGCTCTTTTTTGTATTTTTTGGAGGTGCTAAACTTTTTGGAACTGAAACAAATATTTTACTTGTATTAATTTCTTTAGGGAGTTCCTGTTTAATAACACTTGTTGGGATTGGGTTTTTTATACGAATAAGAAAAAGATTTGGAAAATTGCTTGGTTCAGAAAAAGATTTTCCATCAGAAACATTAGCAGAGAAGATTGTTTTAGGGATATGGATTGCTGCAATTTGCTTTTTTAGTGCTGCGGTATATTATGGACTTTTTTTGATATATCAATATGGTGTATTTCCTGTCTATGGAGGTGCAATAGGTATATTTATCGTTTTTATTGTTTTAGGAATTCTAATAATATGTCTAATTCTCCAAGGATTATTGTTTATCATGGCAAAATTTACCAAAAATGTTGTTCATGAAGTATTATCTGATTAAAAAATATTGATGGATTTTCAATCCCTTTATATAGGATTCCTTTTTTTTTAATTAAATTATCTATATAATGATCGTTTAAAGTATGTTAATAAAAAGAAACCTAAATATTAGAATTATATTACTCTTTTTATTTAAAGATTTTATAGTTAAATAGGTTTTACTAGAAAATATATTTTCCTATATATATTATAAATGATAATTTTAAGTTATTAATCCTTAAGGAATAAAAAAATTGATAAGATTCAAAAAATTTTAATATGATTAAATATGATATGATATAATGATATCAGGAATTATTTACTGATATATATATTAATATATAAAACTTTAATAGAAAAGACTAGTGCGATTTCTATGTTATATAAAAATAAGAAAAAATTAACTATCTTTATTTTTTTTTCTTTTATAATGATAATTCCAAGCATTCAGGCAAAGAAATTAAAAAGTTCAAATATACCAGTCATTTTAGATGATCCCTTAGATACTTTCGTTATTGAATCCACAATTCCAATCAATATTATATTCATTGGATTCAATACTACTAATATAAATACAATATATATTAACGAAAATGTTAAAGATTTGATTAAACCAACTTATAATGGTCCAACTCATCAATATATGGGAGGAGAATTTAATTTAGATTATAATTATTATTTTTCAAAAGCTACTAATTTAGAAACAGATTTTGTAACTTATTTAAATTCAATTGAGTCCGTAATAACTCCACCATTGGATTTACAAACATATAATCCAACAGCAATAAGCGCAAAACAACATTCTGCTATTGACACAATAACATGGTTAGATAATCACATCAATAATTATTTTCCTAATGTAAATTGCACTTATTGCTTTTATCTAATAGATCTTTATACATATGGTTATATCGAAGATTATCACTATTATTCAATTAACTTTAATCATCCAGATACAGGAACACCTTCCTTTGAGAATCATACTATACTTTATGGAGGAGATTTTCCTAATAGAGGTGTTTTTCTTGATTTATCAGCAGGACCGATTTATTATCCAGATTGGCTTTCTCCTGATCTTCCAGAAACTACAAAAATAGTTTCTCCTGAGATGATTACTCCAATTTGGAATTATACATTTCCTCTAAATAATACTGACTTTAACAATAATATGATTGAATACATTCGAAAAATCGTTGATTTTATTTATCTGCCATATTATTGTAACAATCCAATTTTACCTGAAGAATATGATAATATTAAAATTCTAATATTCGATAACACAACTAATTATGAAATATCAAATAATCCAGATAAGCACATTAATACAACTCTAATTAAAACTACGTTTGAAGAACTGATTCCTGATTCAAAATGGAATATAACTATAGTCCCGGAGTATTTGTATAATTATCCTGAATTAGAACAAATGATTTTAGAAGCTCAAAATTATCCAGAGGAGGGATATGAAAGATTTGATAAAATTTATAATTATTTCCTAATGAAGCACTATTATGAATTAGGGTTAGGTATATTCGAAGATACAATTGCTGTAATTATTTTTGCTTTACCAAATAATATAGCAGGGTCCCTTAATACAACATGGGGTCTTGCTTACGGAAATGGACTGGTAATCATTGATGGAGGATATAACCTTCCAATATCTCATGATTATTCATATTATTCTCATTTGATCATCCATGAAGTAGGACATGAAATGGGATTACCTCATCCATTTGAATATGAGACTCTTGATGAAAATGATTTTTCAAAAGAATATAGATATCAGGATTGGTTATTTGATTTTATCTCTACACCTATGGCATATGCTCATTTTGATACCTCTTTCAGTATTTTTGATAGACATTCAATTGCTCGAGCTCATACAATTGAGTATCTAAAAGAAACTTGGGATCTATTATACAATGCTAATAGAACATTATTAGATCACAATAATAACACACTTAATTTATATTTAGAGAATATTCTAATTAATATCCAAACAAATAAATCGATGATTTATACCCTTTTTGAATCAGAAGAATTTATTAAAGCTCATCACCATGCAAAAGAATGTTATATCTTAGCAAAATTATACTATGATTATGTGATAGAAAGTTTTCCTGAATCACCACCTAAAATTCCAGGATATGAAATTGAAATCATTACTTTAGCAATTGGAATTTCGATAATTGGAATAATAATATCCATTAGAAAGAAACATTTTAAATAGATTTATTTTTCTTTTTTTTTAAATTACATTTCTCTTTGATCTCTGAAAATATATTTTAGTTATACGCGAATTTAATTGTCAGGAATAATATCAAAACAATTAAATTAAAAGAAAAGAGACAAACTATGATCTCTATTTCTTTAAGTTAATTTTGAAAAAAACAAGCTTGATTTTATTAAATATATGGGGACTGAGGGAATTAAAAATTCTGTATATACATTATATATATATTCCTCTCGGTTTTTCACCTCTGGGTAAAAAATTGGAGTAATAAAGTATGAATAATCAGAAGTATTTATTTAACTAATTTTCGAAACTGTTTTCATCAATCATCATTTAAGGCTAATCCAGTTTCTAACAAATTGATTTATATAATTGAATTATTTGAATTAATTTCTATTTTTTTTTTATTTTTTAAATCCCAAATTTATATAAGAAAAACTAGACATATATATTGTTGATCAAAGTAGTTAAAAACCTTAAGGACAAAAATATAATTGAATGAACTTATTTTTTTCAGTATTATTGTTTTGATTATCATAAGATTAGTTGGAGTTGTCGTATCTACTGATTTCTATTACGACACTAAATCTAAAACGTATATCTATTTTTTTATTGGATGGGGCCTTTGGGCTATTTCTTTAATTTTTATTATTCTTAACGAGAGCGAACACAACTCGTCTATAGGAATAATTCTTCTATTTTTGAATTATATTCTTGGACCAATTGCATTGATCCTTATACTTGTAGGATTAACTTCTTATTATCTTAAAATATATCATTTTAAAATTTTCTTTTTTTTAATATTATCAATATTGATTTCTATAGTTCTTTTTATTATAGTAGGTTTAAATTTTGTATATTATTTAAGTAGGATCTATACTTTTTCATTTTATTTTATATTTTTACTTTTACCAATCATGAAATTTCGCAAGTTCAAGAAAAAAGTAGGTAAAAGTATCAGATGGTACTATTTATCTTGTTTTTCGATTTTATATTATATACCTTTATCAATTTTTTTTTCATTAGGTAGTGATTCATATATATTATACCAAACTGAAAATATTAATGCAATTATTCTCTCTTATGTCCCTATTATCTTAACAACCCTTATCCTTATAGTTTTTATGATTCACTTAGAATATAATATATCATCTGATCAAAAGAAGTTTTTAAAAGATAAATATTCTCATAATTTAGGGAATATTTTCCAAGGAATTATGTCTGGTTATAACTTAAATATAATTAAGGAAGGATCAGAAGAAATTTTATCAGAAGTTAAAGAGATTATGAAAAAATTAATAGAAGAAGCTAAAGAGATAATAGAAGAGATTAGAAATCTCTAAACTTATAGTTTATTCATTTATTTTTTTTTCCTATCAATTAATATTTTAATTTTAATATCATAAAATTTAATTGTATTTTTGATTTCTAAGATTTTATTTTATTTATCTATATTAAGCAAATAATAAATATGTAGAAGCGTTCTAAGTGTAAAAAATATGGGGACTGAGGAAATTGAACAATTTGTCATCACAATGTCATTACAAATCACGTTATTTTTGTCAACTTTCGTCACAATTCTTAAATAAATGATATTTTCTATTATATGAATTTATTCATCCAATTTCCTATCTTGAAGGATTTAATACCCATTTATACCTTACTTAGAATTGAGGAGATTAATTGAATATATTTATATATTAACAATAATAAAATAAATCAATTTTCAAATCATAATTATCTATGTTTATAAAGAAAAAAAAAAAAAACCAACTTCTGGTTTGGTTCGGTAATTTTAATTAGATTTTTTAAGTATCTTTATGGAATTGATACATATTTAATAATAAGTGCATCTGAATCTGTAGCTCCACATGGCCCTATGGTGTAATATTTCCAGTCACTATAAGAATATCCTGCAACATAGACATCACCAACACTATCGACAGCGATTCCCATTCCATATTCAGAATTTTGACCACCTGCAAATGTGGAATATATTAACTCAGTGGCATCGCTATTAACTTTACACCAGATCACGTCAAAAGCCCCAGTATTAAAAGGATCAATACACATGGAGCTCATAGGAAAATTTAGACTTCTACTTGATCCTGTTATATAAATATTACCAGCACTATCCAATATAATATCATTTACAGAATCATAATCAGAACCACCAAGGAAGGTTGAAAATATTATCCCAGTTCCATCACTATTAATCTTAGTGATAAAAGCATCATAATACCCATTATGAGTTTCATCAATCACACCTGTAGTTGTGGGAAAAGTAGTGCTCTGTGCATATCCTGCAATAATTATACAATTATCATTAGAAAGAACAATAGAATTTCCACAATCATTTCCTGAACCACCAAGGAAGGTTGAATATAGTAGATTCCTTGCATTATCGCTAATTTTACAAACAAATACATCATTTCCACCACCATGAGTCTCGTCAATTACACCTGATGTTGTTGGGAAATTGGAACTATATGTATAACCTGTAATAATAGCACACCCTTCATCATCAACGACAATATCTTGACCACATTCCATTTTTATACCTCCAAGGTATGTTGAATATAGTAGACTACTTCCATCTGCATTAATCTTACTCACAAATACATCAGCCTGACCATTATGAGACCTGTCTATAGCACGTTTTGTAGTAGGAAAATCTATACTATAAGTACTACCTGTAATATAGACACAACCAGAATCATCTACAGCAAGAGCCTTTCCTTGATCACTAGCCGATCCACCAAGTAATGTTGAATACTCTATTGCAGTTCCATCACTGTTGATTTTACTTACGAATATATCATAACCTCCATTAGGAGTTTCATCAATTACACCTGCAGTCGTGGGAAAATCACCACTTTCAGTAAATCCTAAGAGATATATTGAACCAAATTCATCGACATAAATATCATATAAAAGATCACTTCCAGATCCACCAAGAACGGTTGAAAACTCTAATTCAGTTCCAGCAGCATTAATCTTACATATATATACATCATATTTACCATTTGGAGTCTCATCAATCACACCTGTAGTTGTGGGAAAATCAGAACTATATGTATGTCCTGCTATATAAGTACAACCAAAATCATCAACTACAACAGCATATGCAGAATCGCTTGATGATCCACCAACCAATGTATAATATCTCATATAACCTACTGTTCGATAAGGATCAGCTGATTTTACATCTATTTTTGTTTCCAAAGGATTATTGTCTATAACACTAATAATTGAGATTAAAAATGTTACCAAAAGACATAAACCCAATGTTGTTTTTATCTTTTGATTTTTCATTCTTTTTCACTTAAAACTAACGTTTTTGTATATTTTAATCATTAATTTTAATGAATTGGTGATAATTCTATTTTATATAAATTTTATCTTTTTCGTAAAAAATTTTCAGATTTTGTTAAAAGTCGATAAAAAACAAAAACAATATTATAATTCTAAAATAAAAAAATAATACTTAGTTTATTGAAAATAGTTATTTAGTTTAGAAAAAAGTAATTTAAATTCATTTTTTTAATAATATTTTCGGGGTGTTATAATTAATCATCTAGAATATAGTAAATGATTTCTTCTTTTTTTACCAACCTTCTCGGATGATTAAAGATCCATGATACCTTTTATTGAGCAGATTAGTATTGTTTAGTTTATGCAGGTTTTCTCTGCACGTTTTAAATAGGGATTGAGGGGATCGAACAATATGTACGTACTTTGTGCGTACAAAATAATGATTTTTGTCAACTTTCGTCATAATTCTTAATTAAAATAGAGCCCCCAATTGGTTAAGATGTATTATTATCTTTCAATTTGGAGGAATCTTAACCCCACTTATACTTTACTAAAAGTTGAGGAGATTAATTGAATTATAATTTAGAGATAAATAAAAAAAAATAAAAAAAAATAAAAAAAAATAAAAAAAAATAAAAAACCATTTATAACTTTTTTCCACATTTACTGCATATATTAGTATTTTGATCAGCAAGAATATTACATATTGGACAAATAAGTGATTTCTTCCCAATATTTTTATTGTAATTTACTCCATGTAGTTCTTTATATTGTTCTTTTGACCTGATTTTTGATTTTAAATACTTTCCCTGTTTTTTTTCTGCTGATCTATGTTTAAGAACCCTATATATTTCATACCCAATTGATGCAATAATAAGGATAATTATTAAAAAAAATCCTATTAAAAATATATCATTATCAAAATTTAAAAGATTCATCGGTATTTTTTTTTTTTATTATTTTAATAATCTTAAATCTTTTCCACAGACTAAACAAAAATCTGTATTTTTATTATATTTTTTTCCACATTTAGGACAGAAAACTGTATTAATACCTTCAGGTTCATATATTTCATTATGAGCTTCTGTAATTATTGATTTTTGGTATAATTGAATCATTTCATTTCTGTATTCTGGATCTTTTATAATATATGTTCCATCCATTTTTAGTTTCACAAATTTAGTTATTCTAAATGGATTAATATAAGAAATAATAATAAAAGGAAAAGAACATAGAAATAAAATACATGCAACAATAGGGAATAAATTTGTAATCAATGGGAAGAAGTGTGTTCCAACTAAATACATAATGAATAGAAAAGGAATAAAATAAATAAGTTTTAAACTGAAATTACCAATCTTTTTTAATTTTAAGTATTTATTAAATCCCAGTAAGCATTCTTCGCAAACAGGAAATCCCATAGATACTGAATTTTTATTATTCCCAATTCCTCTAGTCTTACTGAAATAAACTTTTTCTGTTTTTTCACTCACTTTTTTACATTTTAAGCATTTATTTGGAAAGATATTAGATTCGGTCATTTTTTTTATCAATATATTTTTTTATTATTCAAATATCGAAATCAGAACTCTTCACAATGTTTTTTTACTTTTTTCTCAAATTTTATTACTTCCTTACTAATCCATTTTTCCCATTTCTTCTTATATTCTTTTTTGTTATTTCTATTTTCCTGTAAAAATTGTAATCTTTGTTTCTTAGATTCTAATATTATTGGTAGAATAAATTTTTTAAAATTTTTCTTTCTTTGCTTAAAAATCTCTTTAGATTCAAAATTTTCATTTCGTTTAAATCTTACATTCCATGTTCTACTAGATATATAAATTTCTGCACGTGGTTGATTAAATCCTAATGTTACACCATAAATTTCCCACCACTTAATATATACAGGTTCAGGTGCTTTTCTTTTTCTTAACGAATAGTATACAAAACCATTTTTAGTCATTAATACATGAGTTTTTTTTGAAATATACTCTCTATTTCCGGAAAGAAAATGGACATTAGCTAAGGTACTATAAATTATATCTTCTCCTTCGGGTATAGATTTACTCAAATCTGAATAATTTATTGGTACATAAATATGTG
>Ga0315549_1002116_pt1 | contig 19360 bp, 22 predicted proteins | sample SalMarSW160200MG_FD_203101 | JGI IMG/M metagenome (GOLD analysis project Ga0315549, IMG submission 203101) | Salt marsh sediment microbial communities from the Plum Island Ecosystem LTER, Massachusetts, United States - Salt Marsh Sediment SW1601-200 ... | reverse complement strand
ATCGATAAAAACCTGCAGGTTGGTAATTATGGAACCATCGTTGAGCTCGATAAAACAAAAGCTTTTGGAATCGCGGGTAGTACGGATCCAACCGCATGCTTTTATTTTTTTATCCAGCGGTTTTTGGTTTAAAATGTATTTTACACGCATGGGTTGCATAAGATAAACTCCTTAAAAAAGATAGAGCGGATGTGAGTCCGGGTTTTTACCGAAAAAGGTAATGTCATCGACCTTGGTTACCTTTTCTCCGCGCAGCAGGGCAAAGAGGGTTCTTTCGATTCCGATTCCGCCTCCCATGGTCTCGGGAAAGAGGGGGCTGCCGTCGCCGTTTTTCATGGAAGTAAAGTAGAGAAACGGTCCGTACCCGCCCAGGCTTTCTATGTTTTCTATATTACCGTCTTTGATAAGTGGTCTTACCGAAAGCACGCGATTATCAAGAATTCTCTGCACAATCGGTGCGAACAACCATTCTCTGATGGCGCCTGATAGGATTTCTCTGGCAGGAGACTGTTTGCCGGTCTGTGCGTCGATGCTCTTGGCAATGATGTCAAAGTTATAAATTGAAGCGGAATCTATCTTACTGGTATCAATTTTATTGCCGCCCGGAAGCAGGTACGGATAGACAAGATCATAATTTTCCCGGAACAGTCCTGTAATCCAGAAGAATTGAGAAGCGGTTTCCCCGCCGCATTGTTCTTCAAACTCTTTGGCACCGTATTTTTCTATACTCTTGTCTTTGGGGAAGCTGGGAAAAGGAATTTTCGGGACTTCAACAGCCACTCCGAGACTTTTGAGGTTGTCGGCACATTGTGTAGTCAGAGCTTGCGTCGCAGCCACGATCATTCTCTCAAAGAAATTCTTAATCTTTGCGAAATCCTCTTTAAGAATTTCCGTTACCTGTTTCTGTTTATGATAATAGTCCTCAAGTGTGATATATCGATTGCGTCTCAGCTCCACATCGATTTGAGAAAAATCGGCCAGGTATTTACCTCTTTGTATATTATTGGGGCTTTCCAGCTCAAGCCTGATATTGGGGGAGTCCACATAGATTCCCTTTATTTTTTTATTGGAGCAGGCCATGAACTTACTGTAGATCATGCTGTGGGTGGTAACATAGGTATGTCCCTTATAGGCGATTGTCGGGGTATGCTCGATATCGTGGGCCAGAGGATCGGTAAGAATGCTCAGCATCACCTTTTCTATATTATGCAAACCTTCCCCAGCCAAAAAATCCGTACAGGCCTGTACAAATACAGTACGGATCGCCATTATATGATATATTTCATCGGAAATCCATTTTTGCGCGTAATTCTCCCGAATATACTCTTCAAGGCTGCTCCCGCTCTGTTTGAGTGCGGCTTGAAAATTACTTAAGCTCTCGCCGATGGTCTTCATGCTGTCTTCCATAATGGCCTGGTCCTTTTAGTATGATTGTGAAAATTAAGAAGTATCATAGATAGAGGGGAAAGTCAAATAATTATTAATAAGTGGATTTCAATAAAAAATCTGAACAGCGGAAATTGTAATAAAATCAGACCGTCTTAATATTATACTTTTAAACGAGTTCTTTAAACCGGTTTCTCTTTTCGATAGTACTAAAGCCATAACTCACCAGTTTGAGCGATTTTAAGTTTAACGCGGGCACAAAATCCCTTGGTTCATAGTTATTGCCGTTTTCTCCCTGATAAAACCATAATTCTTCAAGAGCCGGTACTGTTTTTAGAATTTGGAAATTATCAACTGAACGCAGGTTTTCGAGGGTAATTTTTTTTAAATGTGCAAGTTTAGAAAAGTCCGGCAGCTTTACTACTCTTAACAGAGATTGCAGAAATAGCTCTTTAAGGCTGTATTGCTCAGAAATAAAACTTATGTCGGTTAATCCGCGGATCTTCCATAATTCCAGGTATTCAAGGTGAGGGAGTTTGGTAATGGCCCGTAAATCGGGAATTCCCCCCAGCTTGATATCAAGGGACTTTAATTTATGCAGAGGTGCTATAAAAGACAAATCTTGCCTACTAATTGATCGCAGGGTAAGGTCTTCCATATTATGCAATTCAGAGATTACTTCAATATTTTTATTTTGTTTTTCGATATAAAGAAATTTTAGACTTTTAAACTTCTTTAGCGGCAGAAGATCTGGCTTTTTAGAAGACGCGCGGGCCAAATACAACTTTTCAATTTTATCCGATACCTGATTCAGCACTTCGAAACTTTCAAGATTATAAATGCCAAGCGATAGAGTTTTTAACTTTTTCATCGCCGCAATATTCTCTACCCCTATGGCTTGATCAACAAAATCGGTATAAAAATGTTCAACATTACTTAAAAGCCCGGCAAACTCCAGATCAAGTACCACGCCAACATGTATGGTGCTTATCTTTAATTCTATCTCCGGCCTTACGGCAAATAATTCGTTATTTAACAGTTCCCAGGTTTTGTCGCTTACTTTATGATCACAGTAGTCTTTCAAAAATAAGATTCTGAGCTTTTCATCCTGTACAAGTTGTTCTACATCATGACGATTTAAATCGCCATAGAAATCCTGGCACCAGCGTGGAGTCTCGTGCAACTTCGGATTTTCTTTACGTTCGAAAAGCGGCATTACATCACTCTTTCATAAACTCTGTTATATCAAATTCCATGTTTCTGGGAAGGCCTTTTAGCCATACATCAAGTTTTGAGGATTTGCTTGATGTTACTTTTATCAGTTTATTGGTGAGATTAATCTTTTGAAGCCATGGATGGATCTGGGAGTTGTCTGCCTTTCCTATCTGCTTCTTTACGGTTTTGCCTGTTTTCTTGTCTGTTAATGAAAAAAAGACCGGGGACTTTTCTTCCATGCTTTTGGAAAAATAACTTACGGTTAAAGTATACAAATTATTCTCGACCCGCTTAAAAAACAATTCCGTATCCAATCCCTTTTTTCTTATTTCATTAATTGTGTCTTCGATTATCGAATTATCGAGCTTGTCTATTTCGGCAATATCTCTTATACCTGTACATATAAGTTCGAACACGTACTTTGCTTTCTCGGACTCGCTTAAACTTTTATATTTCATGAAATCAACTGCCGCGATTCCGTAGACAAACCAATCTTCCCCGGCAATCGAATTTTTAAGCGCTTCTTCCCGCGTCGGCGTGATTCTTATATAGAGATGATGATATACCGGGCATAAAAGCCCTTTCTGCATTAAAATATTGAGAAAGATTTCGCTGTATTGAAAATCGAAAGGATAAAAAGCCTTTTGCGGAAGTCCGCTCGTATATACTCTTAAGTCTCTTATTAATCTAGTTTTAGGCCTGGTTTTAAGCTGTCTCTCTTTTCTAAATGATAGAGCTCTTGCAAGCTGTTCGTCCTGCGCTTTTTCCGTCTTCTCGATGTGTTCTGAAAATTCAGGCGCTCGAATGCTTACTTCGATCTTTTTATATCTTCTGTCCAAACGGGAGTAAGGAAGAGTTTGGTAGTACTCCATGAAGCTTTTTTGCAAATCAGCTATTTCCGGAAGAATATATAAGGGGGGGTAACTAAGTATGAGCTCAAGCTCTTCGAAGGAAGAGGTGAAATTTTTCTGTTGAAATACTGAACCGATATATTTATCAAAATAGCGCAGGCTGCCATGGAAACAGACTCCGCCGTAGCTGGCGGCAGTGTTTTGATACACGTAAGTCTTCATAATTGTATGTTTACTATTGTTCTCCATTATACGTATATTATTTTTTAATAAACAATTACCATGAAAGGCAGGCAAAGTCAAATGGTGGCGGTGGTGATTTATCCTGTTGTTCAACATACTATTTTACATACTGTTTGTGCTCATTCTTTTTTTAATTATCTCTACTCTGACCATCAGCAGTAACAGGAGAAATATAGAAACAATCGCCCTTACAGAGTAAATCGAGGCAAGGAATCCCTCATTTGAGAACAGGGAAATGGCGGATGCCAGCAACATACCGATCCATGCTGTAAATGATTCTGTATTATTCTTGGACTCCCACAGTCTCTTTACCACCGGGAAATAGGCAATGGTTGTAATAGCCTGGACCACGATATTGGCCACCATGTGATTTTGGGTGAATATCCAAAAAGCAGTTATAATTAGTACGGCCACCAGACAGCCTTTGTCAAAGTATGTAAATTTTGTGCTCTTATCCCCAAAAACCAATATGGCTATTGAAACAGATAGAACAAGTATGAAATCCGTTGAATTTAAGATATTATCCCATAGATAAAAATCTCCCGACTGGAGATAGGCAACAAGGCTTAAAGTAACCGCGATTGTAAAGAACACCCACATGGCCAAAGACGGTTTTATTTTTTGTGTCCTCGTCAGCCAGCAGTACCTAACGGTAATTAATATATTTATGATCGAAACCAAAAAAACAGCTATATGCTTCATGAAAACACTCCTATAATAAATCGTGCAGCGCGCGGCCGATTCTCTTTATACCTTCCTCTATCTGATCTTCATCCTGATGGGCAATCGAAATGCGAAAGCAGGGGATATCCGGCCGTTTGGGGAAATGAATTTTTCCCGGTGATACTGCAACACCGTACGAGTCGATATATTTTATCAATTCATCACCGCTGAGATTTTTTTTCTTAATTTGTATCCAGATAGTATAACCGCCGACGGGTTTGGTATAAGAAACAAATCCTTGCGGGAAATAATCTTTTATAGACTTTAAAGCGGTCTGCATCCTTTTACGGTAAATTCTGTGTATACGTTTTATGTGCAGATCATAAGACCCGGATTCACAAAACCGGTACAACGCGGCCTGGCTTAAGATGTTGCCCGATATATTCAACGCGTGCGTAATGGCGATTAATTTCCGAATACATGTTTTATGCGCCGCAATCCAGCCCAAACGGAGTCCGGGAAACAGTATTTTTGAAAAAGTACCGAGATAAAACACAACGCCGTATTGATCCATGGATTTTATAGGAAGCACGGCTTTGCCGAAATATTTCATCTCTTCAACAAAACCGTCTTCTATAAGTGGAATTCGGTATTTTTCACAAATCGATAGCAGCCTTTCACGATGAACCTGATTCGTTGTAATACCGGTAGGATTATGAAAATTGGGCATGGTGTATATCAAAGCGGAACGTTCTTTCCGTATTGCGTCTTCGAGAACATCCAAATCCATACCCGCTTCGGTCATGGGGATCTCAATAATTTCAGCTTTATAATAGTGAAAAAGAGGAATGGCTAAAGAATATGTCGGCACTTCGGTTACGATTTTTGTTCCTTCTTTAACAAGCAGTTTTAATATAAGCTCGATCGCGTTCTGGGTTCCGTTTGTTATTAATATTTCATCCGAAGCAACCGAGATACTGTGTCGGCGCATCTGGTCTGTAATAAACTCCCGTAACGGTTCATAACCTTTTGGATCTCCATATCCAAGCAGATCCACACCCCTTAATTTTAATATTTGGTTCATGCAAGACTTGAAATCCCGGACAGGCATTAATCCGGGATCGGGAGACAGGGAGACAAAATCAATTAAATTTTTTCCTACTTTCCGCGGTTTGTGAACTTCTATCGAGTCGGTTAACATTCTGCAGTTCAGAGTGGATATCTTGTCCCAATCGATTATTTCTTTTCCCATTATTCTTTTAGGTGTGGCTAGCTTTGCCCGTTTTCTGACGGTAGTATATGACCCCGAACTGCTCTCTGTATAACCGCAAGCCCACAGCTCTTCATACGCTTTGAATACCGTTGTCCTGTTCACACCCAGTTTATACGCCAGACTGCGGGTGGATGGAAGTTTATCGCCCGGCTTTAGCGTATCGCTGTCGATCATTTCCTTGAGCTGGTTAAACACCTGCTTAAAGAGAGGTATTTGTTTTTCACGATCCAAATGCAATAAAAGCATAATCTTTAATCTCCGAAATCCATGGAGTAAAAGTAATAAAAAATCAGCCTGCTCGCAACAGCCAATTTAATATAAATATGAGCATGCCAATTTTACTTAGTTTTTAACTTGGAGAATTAATTATGATTGCTTTATAATAAGTATAGATAATCGAGAGAAAGAACAAAGCTTATGGGAGAAATATTATGAGTGCCCCGTTAAAAACACGGATAAAATATCTTTTACTTATTCTCATTTTGACCGTCAGCGCAATCATCTCCGCAAAGCCGTCATTCGGTACACCCATTTCGATCTTATCCCACAAAGATCAAATAGCTGAAATCAATAAAGCTTATTTTCACTACCTTGGACTGTTGAAGGAGTTCAACGACAATAAGCTGGCGTTTTTTAAACGCGGTTTAGGCTGGCATAATAACAGCTCTTACGGCTTTGAATCCGGCAGTTACAGCTTGTATTTTAGCCGCGATCAATTGGGGATAAAAGAGTATGATAAACAAGGTAACGTAGTTGCCTCTTTGCATCTGGGCCTTGATAAGTCGGTGCATTATTCCGGTTTGGAAAAGCCAGGCAAATATAAAATGTCCTTAAGTTTAAAAAACGGATCCTTACATTGGCTTGAATGGAGTTTTAGCGACGGATCCGCCATCGCAGCCAATAAAGATTTAATCAGGGTATCTTACGCCGACAAGGAATATTATTATATGCTCTATTATAACAATGATGAACCCACGCTATTTTTGAGCCCTAAGCTCGCGGAATTTATTTTTTCCGGTACGGGGTCAGATGATACGGATCGCACAATTGTGGATCAGATATATAATGACTTTCCCTATTTCTATTATACCCGAATTTTAAGAGACGCTTTAAAAGGCAAGGTTAATATCAAAGATCAGGATGCGCTGGCTTATTTCAGTATAAACTGGTTTAGACAAGCAGTTGGTTTGGATGCACTTCCCGGTAATGATCTGCTTAAAAAGGCCGCTCAAAATCACGCGGATTACCTTATTGCCAACAATGTTGTTAAAAGAATGCTGTCCTGGGATGCAAAGAGTATCAATATGAACGACTATCTGGAAATACACTCGGAAGTATCCGGGAAAAAACTCTTTACCGGACAGCGTGTTACCGACCGCACGGAGCACGCCGGATACGGCAGAAAAACCTCGGAAACCGCCAATATTTCCAAACAGGAAGCCTTATCCAGTGTTATCGGCTGGTTTCATTCCATTTATCACCGGCGGCCCATAATCGATATCCGTGCTCTTTGTTTTGGTTACGCGCAGAGCAGAAGTAAGCAGGAGCCTTCAGAAACCGCAAACATTACCAACTGGGGTTATGACTGGCAGGCCAAAAGTGAGAAGATTTATTTTTATCCCATAAAAGATGAAAAACTGGTGCCCTATACCTGGTCGGGTTACGAGGCGCCGGATCCTTTTCCCTCTGATAAAAGTTCCACGGGGCCTCCTATAACAGTTGTCTTTGCGGCGGCTCCTTATAAAACCGGCAGTCTCAGCTTGTTCGATAAGAACGGTAAAAAAGTACCCTGTTTAAGTACCGATATCTTACCGGCAGAGAATAATTTTTTAGAGATCACCCCAACCGATCCCTTGCAGCCCGACAGCCGCTATACAGTAAAATTTGATTATGACGGCGGCAGTGTCCAGTATGATTTTTATACCGCTCCCTTAAATCCCGCTGAAGTTGAAATTCAGGCGTTTGTTAAAGAGTTAAGTCGGAGTTTTGATCTGCGCGATCCGGGGTTTGATATCAATGCCGCCATTACCCAGGGCAAAAAAAAGGGCAAGCTAATTGTTAAAGAAATACAGGGGGAAAAAATAGTGGTTGACGAAAAGTACGGGTTTTCTATTTCTGTACCCCCCGGGTGGGAGACCATGATGCAGCGGGACTGGCAGGAGTTGCTGTTGAAAAAATCATATTCCAGCATCAGTTTGTTTTTATATGCCAAGGGTAGGGAGATAACTCCAGAGAATGTAAAGGATCATATGAGTAAAAATGTGGAATATAAAGAAGTAAGTTCTCAGAAAGTACATACAAAGTATGTGGCGGGATATAAAGTGGTGTATGAATGGCAGTATGATAACAAGGTAATTCACTATTATTTAATTTACAACGACTATGTGCTTGGTATTTACGGTTACGGTGTTACGGGCACTGAAATAAAGCAGGTGTTTGAGTCGTTTAAAATTTCAAATGAGTAGCTGCCGCGATTAAAAAATATGACCTGAATAAAGATCCTAAAATTATTAAAATCACTATTGACTTATTATTGTAATAAAAAAATGTTATTAAAGGGAGTAAACCATGGAAGAGTTGACAAATGCCGAAGCTGCGCTTTTGGGCTTACTTTCCGAAAAGCCGATGTACCCTTATCAAATTGAGCAGGAAATTAAATATCGGGATATGCGTTTTTGGACGGAGCTTTCCATGTCGTCAATCTATAAGCTGTTAAGGAAACTTGAAAAAGACGATTTAGTAGAAAGAAAAAATGAAATAAGCTCCGAAAACCGGCTTCGTAAACTCTATACAATCAGAAACAAGGGTAAAGAAGTTTTAGACAGCAAGCTTGAAGCAATTCTAAGTATACCTGAGCATACCAGGTGGAGAATTGATATCGCTATATATAACTGTGATCTGCTTCCGTCTGAAATTGTGAAGGAAGCGTTAAAAAAATACAGAGTAGAATTGCAGAAAACAATAAAAGGCTATAAGGAGTTAAAAAAATTTTTAACAGATTCCGACTGTCCTGCCTACCGCTTTGCAGTAGCAGAGCGTCCGGTTTTTCTCTTAAAGGCAGAGATCGAATGGGTGGATTCTTATTTGGAACAAGTTATAAAATCTGCTCAGGGAGATAAAAGCATATGAGAAATCAGAACATTATTGTAAAAGGAGCGAAAATCCATAATTTAAAGAACATATCTCTGGAAATACCAAAACATAAACTGGTAGTCCTTACCGGAGTGTCGCGGTCTGGGGAAAAGAGTGAGCATTGATTTGGATTTATTAATCGATAAAGAAAAAACACTGCGGGAGGGGGCACTTGTTCATCCGGAATGTAAAGTCGGCGGCTGGTTCTGGCGTGAGCTTGTAACGATTGATCTGTTTGATCCGGACAAGAAACTGAAAGATTTTAGCAGCCGCGAATAAGATACTCTTCTTTATACAGAGCCTGTGCCGATACAGAAAAAGCACGGAGCAGGCACCTATTCCAAGCATTACGAAGGTATAGCACGAAAACTTGAGAGAGCAATTATAGAAAAAGCAGAAGACGAACTGCCGGATAAAAAAAAGGATGTTTATAAAAAATATTTTATCTATTCCGAATGCCCCACATGTAAAGGGACCCGCTTAAATGAAAGGGCGTTAGCGGTAAAAATCAACGGAATCACTATCAGCCAATTATGTGATATGGAACTTCCCGAAGTAAGCGAATTTTTAAAGACTGTAAAGGATGATATTGCTGTACCCATCATCGGTAAGATCCAATACCTTCTGGAAAATCTAATTGAAATCGGAGTCGGTTATTTGTCGCTTAATCGTGCCGTATCGACCCTCTCCGGGGGTGAATCACAGCGGGTTAAAACGGCTTGTCAACTTGATTGTAACCTGGTAGATTTACTGTATATTATGGATGAGCCGACAACCGGCTTGCATATGTCGGATATTGACAGATTATACAGGATAATTCGATCGCTTGTTGAAAGTGATAATACGGTAATTGTTATAAAGCATAATCTTGATATTATAAAATATGCGGACTGGATTATTGATATGGGTCCCGAAGGCGGGAAAAAGGGAGGACAAGTGATTTTCCAGGGTATTCCGGAAGATTTGATTAATGAGGCACGATCTCATACAGGAAAATATCTGAAGCAATGTATATGAGCTTCGGCGCATTATTTCTTTTCTATTACCGGTATACAGATATCCGCAAAGAGCCTGTTATCTTTATGATAATAGAGTTCATACGAATCGGATTCCGCATATATATAATTGGCTTCCGGGAACCATGTGGCAAAAATATAATCCCATGTTTTTTGAACACTTTCGGTTACCGGGCCTTCTGCGGTAAACACAGCGTATAGGGCTTTGGGAATCGTATGTTTTATAAAACCTGAAGGAACTAAAGCTTCTTTGGCAACTTCACAGCCAATAATATAATCGAATTTATCGGATTTGCTTGCTACACAAATACCGAACTGTTGATTCAAATACTTTTTTAAGGGAATAATTTGTTCGTATTTATTATTTACCCACTCACTCCAGAAGAGTGGTATCTCTTTAAGATTGGGTCCGCCGGCCATTACGGTTATTTTTTTACCAATAACTTTGATCTTATTCTTTTTCACGAGCTGTGGATTCATGCCTTGTCGCCGTCTTTTATACTCAAAGAGGAGGTACTCCTCAGTCATTTTATCCCGCAGAGCATAATAATAACCTTGACGCCGAAATACACCGGGAGTAAGACCATAGTTCTGCATAAAAGAACGAGAAAAAGCTTCCTGTGAATTATAACCGTAATCTACGGCGATAGAGAGAATCGGACGCCTTGTTTTCACTAATTCGCGTGCAGCTTCGGACATACGTCTTTTACGAATATACTCTTTAACCGAATCCCCCACAGCAGCGGGAAATATTCTGTGAAAGTGGTAAAGAGAGTAGTAGGCTGTCTCTGCTACATCATTTGCAGAAATATCATCTTTAATGTGATCTTCAATAAATGAGACAGCTCTTGCTACACACTTAAAATCATCCAGTTGTTCCACTCCTCCCGCAGATTATTCAGAAGCGGCCCACACCCTGCTTAAGTCGTCGGGCACCTTGATGGAATCATCTTGTTCGTAGATCTGTTTTATCTTAATATAATTCTCATCAGGGTTTAAAGACAAGGCTGCAAGTTCATCAAGATAAGTAAGTTCCTCTGTGGTAAGATCTTTTACTTCTTTGGCTTTTATCCCCGTCCAGAAATCCCAGGGAAGCATGGGCATCTTATTGAGTGATCCGATGTCTAGGAGAAAATTATGCTTAACATAATCAATACCCCACCATTTAAATATTCCAAAATGAGAAGGATCTGCTTTTTGCTCACGGCAAAGCCGCCAGGCTTTACCGCCAAAGATAAACTGATCTTCCGGGATATCTGCGGGATCAAAACTGATATTCAACTTTTCCAGTTGTATCTTATCAAGCTGGGCGTCCATCATAATCCAGCGTTTTTGTTCTATATCCCAGTACTCGTATATCCAGTGGTCAATAAATTTCCCCGACTCAAAGTAACATCCGAATCCACAGCGCGGTCGTGCTGGAATACCTTTATGTCGCAGTAAAGAACATAAGAAAACAGAAAAGTCACGGCAGGTACCAGCAAGATGTTTTTCATAAGTGGTTTGTCTGTTTACACTATCGTAACCTAATTCCTGTAATCGTCCTAATTTCTCACTCATACTTCTTAAGCTTGCTTCCTGCCAGTGCTTTTCTGTCTGTGTAAGACCATACGCTTCCAACCAATGCAGATGTACAAGACAGTTTTGTACTGCAAGCCTCAGATTTTGCGGATCATCCGGCAGGTCTTTAAGCATTGAACTCTGTGGTCCGGGATCACTCATTCTGCCATGGAATTTGTAATAATCTAATATTGTTGTAGTAACGGCCATGATTAACTCCTTATTCTGTAATTCAGAAACTCTTCTTGAATGGAATATAACATAAATGGTAGTTTATTTTTTGATTTTTTGTGCGAATATTGATGTGTTGAACAAGAGTATAGAATTTTAACAATAAGCTGCTTTAGAGCATTTAATGAGTAGTTTGGATTTACCTGTGCTTACAATTATTGTTAAAATATGATATAATAATATATTATGCGAATGAATCGGAATAAAGTATATCTTGGGAATCTCCCAGAGAATGATCAAGAATTCGTAGATATAAATCCGGCGGAAAGAGTATCCTTTATATGGGAACTCAACGCTGAAATATGGTCATTAAGAAAACCTGATTATGTTAAACGAAGATTACAAAGAAATATCGTTTATAATAAAGCTGTATCTATACTATCTCCCGGATAAAAGTTATAGATTGTCCTTTTTTTTAAAAACCATAATCCCATCTGCAAAATTAAAAACTGTCAGTGTCTTTCCATCTCTTGTTAAATAAATATTACTGATATCTACAAGCTTAACAGGAATCTCTTCTTGCAGCCATGTTTTACCGCCATCGTTTGTAAATATTTCCACAACTACTGCTTCTTTAAGTCTTGGTACCTGCATAATAATTTTTCCGGTATTTCGATCTGTAAATCTTATTGCGGTATCCGGTGACAGAAATATTTTTTTATTCAGTTCTGCTATATCTATTTCTATATTTTGTTTTTGCCATGTTTTTCCGCTATCGCCGGTAAAGAAGAGAGTATAATCATTATCCAGAATACAGCCTTCACTTTTGGACCACATATCGATGGCTTTTATTCTTTTAATACCTTCAGGCAGAGCGATCTCATTCCATGACTGGCCGCCATTAAAAGTCGAAGCAAGTTTTCCCTGAGAGGCAATCCAGCCCGTGTCTCTGCTGATAAAACTCAGATACCTGCAGTGATAGGTAAATTCGAAATTCTTCCCATAATCTGTGAGACGAGTCCATGTTTTACCGCCGTTTTCTGTTGCGCCCACATGTCCTCTAGAGCCGGAACTAAATGCTATATTTTTATCCACAATATCAATTCCGAAAAGGTCAAAAGACTTGTTAATTGCCTTTTCCCAAGTTTTTCCCCCGTCGTTTGTAAAGTATATTTTTCCGAATTCACCTATTGCGATACCGGAATCTTTATTAATAAATCCTAACATGGCAGCTCCATGCTTAATCTCACCTTCAAGTACTAAGTCCCATTTTGAGGATGATGATTTTGAACATGCTGAAAATAGTAAAACTAAAAAAACAGATAAGATAATTACTTTTAATAGTATTTTTTTTCTCATAATTTTACTCCTCAGGATAATGTTAATTAATTAGCATATATTATAGTCATCATTATTTTATTTGTCAAGAAAAAATATTTATATTTTAGAATTCAATTTACTTAACTTTTATGCTCTTGACATTTGGTATTACAAAGTAATATAATATTACAAAGTAATACTGATGGTGTGAAAGAATGCCTGAAGAAAAAAAAGAAGAAGTTATCACCTTTAAAGTCAATGATTCCTTAGCCAAAGTGCTAAAGCGCATACCCAACCGCAGTGAATTTATCCGCAGTGCCGTTCTTAATGCTCTTGAAAACAGCTGTCCGCTCTGCAAAGGCATGGGAACTTTTACTCCCGGGCAATTAGAGCACTGGAAGATATTCAGCCGCAGGCATTCGCTTAAGGAATGCCTGGACTGCCATTCACTGCACTTGGTGTGTGAGCATGAAAGTAAAAAGCCTCCGCTTCATTCAGAGGAAGATAAACATGAGTAAAAAACTGTGGTGGGCGGTATGGCAGTCTATGATTGTATTGGTTATCGTGCTTTCCTGTGCGGAGCAGGTACAGTCCGATAAAATATCAGTGGTGGTGAGTATAACCCCTCAAAAATACTTTGTGGAACGTATCGGTGCCGAGTATGTGGATGTAACCGTTCTGGTACAGCCCGGAGACAATCCGCATATGTATGCTCCCACCCCGCGCCAGATAGAAAAGCTTTTAAACGCCAAAGTGTATTTTCTTATCGGGGAGTCATTTGAAGAGATTATTATCAGTAAACTTGCTCAGGAGCTTGAAGGGCTTCTGCTTGTGAATACGATAAAGAACATCACATTACGCACGTTCGAGCGTGGAGATCAAGTGCACACAGATGACCACGGCATAGAAGATCCCCATACCTGGCTTAATCCGCTTTTAGTCATTGAGCAGGCAAACATTATCCGTAATACACTTAAGAGTATGGATCCGGAACACAGCCGGGAGTATGAAAATAATTTTTTACGCTTTAAAAATGAATTAATTGAGCTGGACAACTCGATTAAGCTGTTGCTTGAATCGGAAAAGGGCGGGATCTTCTTTGTGTTTCATCCTGCCTACGGATATTTCGCCGATGCCTACGGTCTTGTTCAGGTGGCTGTAGAATCCGAAGGCAAAGCAGTCAGCGCCAAGCAACTGGAACACACAATAGATGTTGTGGAGAAACAAAAGATTAAGGTTATTTTTACTCAGCCAAACCTATCGGAAACAGATGTAAGGGCTGTGGCCGAAGTGATAGGCGGAAGAGTTGTCAATCTGGATCCCCTGGCATATGATTATCAACAGAATTTGTTGTCAATTGCACGCGAGATCAAGCGTTCTCTGGAATAATGGCGGTCTTATGAATAATGATCCGGTAATCCTTATAAAAAATCTGTCTTTTGCCTACAGAAGCCAGACGGTTTTAAAGGAGGTAAATCTTTCTCTGGAACATGGGGCTTTTATTTCAGTGGTGGGGCCTAATGGCGGGGGAAAGACCACACTGCTTAAACTGATATTGGGTTTGGTAAAACCCCGAAAAGGTGAGCTGTATGTCCTGGGCAGAAGTCCGCATAAAGCGCGCAGATTTATCGGATACGTAGCTCAGTATTCCAGTTTTGATGAGTATTTTCCCGTTACAGCGCTGGAAGTGGTTCTTATGGGGAGGCTGGGCAGTAATTTTACAGGCAGATACGGCAGGCAAGATAAAATTAAAGCAGAACACTCATTGGCTGTGGTGGGTCTTAACAATATTGAGAATATCCCCTTTTCAGAGCTCTCAGGAGGGCAGAGACAAAGGGTGCTTATTGCACGGGCACTCGTCACCGAACCACGCTTATTGCTGCTCGATGAACCCACCTCCAATATTGATGTAGCTGTAGAACGCAAATTTGCCACTGTACTGGAAGAGCTTCATAAGAAAATGACAATTATCGTGGTTACTCATGACGTAGGTTTTGTCTCTCATCTGGTTAAAAGCGTGATATGTGTAAATAAAACAGTTGTACTGCATCCTACAAGCACACTTACCACTCAGATTATTAATGATCTGTATGGTAATAAGATGAGAATTATCCGGCACGATAAAATATGTGAAAAAGAAGGTTAACCCGAATGTTGGAGATGCTATACTCTCTGCTGCCCTTTAAAAATCCGCTTATTAATCATGCGCTCATTGCCGGTATACTGTCGAGTGTGTGTTTCGGCATTATCGGCAGTTTTGTTGTTGTAAAACGAATTAGTGCTATCGCCGGATCTATCGCACATTCTTCCCTGGCCGGTATCGGTTTTGCGCTGTTTTTACATTATAATATTGCTATCCTATGGTTTACGCCTTTAATGGGGGCTCTGATTTCAGCCCTTGTCTCTGCTTTGATTATCGGTCTGGTAAATCTCTATGCTTCGCAGCGTGAGGATACTGTAATCGGAGCGGTATGGGCTATAGGCATGGCTGTAGGTTTGATCTTTATCTTTCATACCAAAAAATATAAAGATGCCATGAGTTATCTGTTTGGTGATATTCTCTTTATTTCCGGCGGCGATCTGCTTATTATTGTTATCCTTGATGTAATAGTCATTGCTTTATGTATGCTCTTTTACAATAAATTCCTGGCAGTGAGTTTCGACCAGGAATTCGCAAAACTCCGAGGGGTGCGCGTTGAATTCTTTTATATTCTTTTATTGTTTTTAACGGCACTCACTATTGTGCTTATGGCCACTATTGTAGGCATTCTGCTTGTTATCGCCCTGCTTACGCTTCCAGCGGCAATTGCGGGTCTCTTTTCAAAAAAATTATGGCAGATGATGCTGATTTCGACATTACTTTGTTTAGTATTTACCATTACGGGACTGCTTTTAAGTTATGCATACGAACTGCCGGCAGGGCCTACCATCATTCTCTGTGCAGGCGGCGTCTATCTTTTAGTCTTGATTTTTTCTCAGTTAAGAAATAAATTTTATAAATCTGCTTAGGAGTAATTAAACAAAAAAATAAGCTATTTAGCTGAGGAAATTGCAAAACTCAAAATATATTAAGTTAGTAAAATACTTATTCTCTATACCATAATAAGTTAGCAATTTCCATTTTAGGAGCTTCTTGCAAAAATGTTATTTTTGTAAGAAGCTCAGCTAGTAACAAATAATGTTGTTCTATTGTTTAAAATACTGTAAGGTGGATTCCATATTATGCGTATTGGATTGTTAAGACATTTGCCTGTAGCTTATAAATACTCATTTGCCGGCGGTTCGCAAGATTTTGAACATGAGATTGAGAATTATAATAGGGCGGATATTGTCTATAAGCAAAAAACTCGTATTGGCAAATGGGATATCTGTTATACGAGCAGTATGAAACGAGCCCGGCAGACCGCCCGTTTTTTTCACAACGGAAGAGTTATTGAAACAGATCTGCTAAAAGAAGTCCCGTTAAATGCCGTCGTAAGCACACGACTGAAGCTTCCGCTTCTTTTGTGGGCTTTTTTTGCACGTTTAGCCTGGTCGTTGAACAGTAAGAGCCAGGCGGAAACCAAATCCAAAACATTAAGACGTGCTCGCAAGTTTTTAAAGACGTTTTGTTTTTCACATTCAGCCGATACTCTTTTATTGATTGTCTCTCACGGACTTTTTTTGCTTAACATGCAAAGGGTATTGCGGGGATACGGATTTAAAGGTAAATCTTTTTTTATACCACGGCATGCAACACTTTATGTGTATGAAAAGTAATAACAATTAATCAGTATGAAACGTACCTTAAGTGCAATTTTTACTATTACTCTTTTTCTGGCAGCTGTTTGCGGAGCGGCGTTTATTGCTGTAACAGATGTTTTTAAGGTCGATTCAAGACTCATCCGGCCCGTTACAATGCTTCCCTTTGCTTCCAGCTACAATCTTTTGCAGACCTATAATGATTGCGGACCGTATAGTTGTGCTATTGTAGTCCATGTCCTTACTCAAGCTGAGGTAAATATAAGTGAGTTTGTGCAGGGCATGGAATGGAGACTCCCCAATAAAACCACACTCCCATGGGGTTTAGAGAAGTTACTTCTTCACTACGGTATTAAGTCTGAGACTCCTTTTTTAATACTTTTTTCCAAAAGGGAACGCATTAACTATTTAAAGGCACAGCTGTCTTCCGGCAAACCTATAATTATATTAGGGTTAAAGCAGGGAATGGGTCATTATATTACACTTTTAGGGTATAGAAATGATGACTTTTATGTATATGATTCCTGGCACACGAGAAATCCTTTAAAGTCAGGATCGTACACTTATGATGATAATGGAATGCTGCCGGGAAACCTTACGCTTTCCGAAGAGGAGCTTGTGAAATTTTGGGCGGGGAGTGAAAAGTTCCTGTTTTTCGCCTGGTACGCTTTGGTAGCTGCGCTTTCCTCTTAATTCTTTTTTTCGGATAGCACTGTTCGGTAGGGGTACCTTATACATAAAAAACAAGGGTAGAAACTCCCTTTGGTGGTTTAATTGACAATTTCCTTTGATCCAGATAAAAATAGAATAATGAGGAAATTGCAAAACTCAAAATATATTAAGTTAGTAAAATACTTCTATGATAAAAGGATTTGAAATGAATAAATTACAACCAACATTAAAGGACTGGGAGAATATTTATCAAAAGACGATAGAGTTTAAAAAACTTGCTCCATGGGAGTGGATGACTGACGCTGAAATATTCGGGATTAAAGATGAAAGTTATAAAGAGATCGGGTATTGCTGTGTATTGGGTAATATCGGTGAGTTTTTCGCACTTACAGTTTATCTTGGGGATACAGGGTTAGAAGCTTATCGCAAAATGCAAACAGGTGAGATAAAAGCTGGTGATTTTGAATTGTTGTATCTTCAGAAGTGTTTGATGGTATCATTTGAAAATCGTAACACATTGGATCAAAAAGATCTAGAAATAATAAAAAAACTTGATTTAAAGTTTCGAGGTGCGAAAGGATGGCCGCAATTTAGAAAATATATTCCTGGGTCTATTCCATGGTATTTAAATAAGGGAGATGTTCAGTTTCTATTAATTGCTTTGGAACAAACAATAGAGATGGCCGATAGATTAAAAAAAGATATAAACTTACTAATAACTTCAGAAGAAGGAGAATACTTGATTCGCAGTTCAAAAAAGATAAAGGGGCAAAAAATATGGGAAGAAGAATGGATTAAATATAATCGTGTTACTACTGAGGATAATATAAAATATAATTTTCAGATAGATGAAATTCGATTACAGAAAATAAAAGAAGAATATGAACAAAAACATAAGTCATGGGAAATCGATTGGTTTTATTCCCCATTTCATGTAACAGATAAAGAAATACCATACTATCCTGTTATGTATCTTTGTGTTGATACAGAATCATTCTATATTTTAGACAACTCGATTTTTGAAGATAAAGAAGCTGGATTTAAAGACTACTATGAAAATATTATCAAAATAATTGAAAAGAATAAAACCTTACCACAGAAAATACTAGTAAAGAAAAGGGATATATATAATTATTTAAAACCTATTACAGAATATTTAGGAATTAGTATTGAAATTATAAATAATCTTCAGGCTATTAATGATGTTAAAAAAAGTCTACTTGGATATTTTAAAAAATAAAAACATTTTTGATTTTCAACAGATACGTATTTATTTACAACTAATTTAAGGATGTTTATTCTATAATTTTTCTGGTTTTTCTTCATGCTGGCCACAATATGAGGCATTATTGACTCGGTACGATCCGGCAATAGCCTTTGTCCGCCAGCTCCTGATTTAAATACTTTCCTTTCTCGGTCACAACCAGAAAATCTTCTTCGTCCGGCAAGTAGAAAATATCAGCCAGGTATCTGTCAAACTTGTCACGCCAATGGGTTTTCACAACGATAAAATCTAAGGGTTTAAGCTTGTTGTTTAGGTAAGTCATGGCTTTTATACCCTCGTCTGTTTCCACGGGCGGAGCGTCGAGCCTGTGCAAGCGTATCTTTTGGCGGATAAATATTTTAAAGCCCAAATCCAGCACAGCCCACAACGTGTCACCATCCAGTACCTTTTCAACATGCGCTTTGTAGGTATAGATTTGGCTTATGGGAACGTCCGTCTTTTGTAAGGTGTAGCGATTATTCAGCTTTTTAACCAGAACCGTCTGGTCGGGGGAAAAATCACTTAGATTTGCTATATCCACGCCCGTAAAAATATTGAATCCACAGTCCACAACCAGCCTGCTGTTATCGGGCTTGAGACAATCGATTCTTTTGATTTTGTATACATAGGGAATGCCTCGTAAATAGTTTAGCTTTTTGTCTTCCGGTTTAGTATCTAAAACAGGGGCTTGCTTCTGTTCTTCATCGGTTATAAGGGATCATACGCAATATTGCTGGAGAAAATATTTAAATATTGTATAAATAAAGGATGAAAGATAAAAATATAAATACAATAGTTCTTGAATATTTTTTACCAACAGGAACATTAGAGTGGTTTAATATCACAGATGCAA
>Ga0315549_1002111_pt1 | contig 19397 bp, 13 predicted proteins | sample SalMarSW160200MG_FD_203101 | JGI IMG/M metagenome (GOLD analysis project Ga0315549, IMG submission 203101) | Salt marsh sediment microbial communities from the Plum Island Ecosystem LTER, Massachusetts, United States - Salt Marsh Sediment SW1601-200 ... | reverse complement strand
TATTAAATTTAGCAAAAAAGTCTTTTTCAAACCTTTTTATTGTAAAATTGCTAACACCAATTGATTTACATAGTCCTTCTTTTTGTAAATCTTTAAAAGTCTCCCAAGTTTTCAAATAATCTCCCACAGGCCAATGGACTAAGAAGAGATCAATATAATCTGTCTTTAATTTATCAAGACTAATTTGCAGTTCTTCCCGAGCTTTATCAACATCATCTGGAAAATATTTAGTAGTTATAAATACCTCAGATCTATCTACTGATGAGTTTTTTATTGCATTTCCTATAAATTCTTCATTTCCATATACTATCGCTGTATCAATATGTCGATAGCCCTCATCTATAGCTACTCTAACGGATTTCTCACAAATATTTTTTTCTGTTATTTCAAAAACACCAAATCCTATTTGAGGAATTAAATTTCCATCATTTAGGGTTAATGTTGTATTTGGATTTAGATCACTCATAATCATTATCTATTCGTTTTTATTCCTTTCTGATAACATATTTTTTATTATAAAATATATTACTTTTTATTTTTTTGTATTACATTATAAAAACAAAAAAAAAGGGGTGGGTATAGAATTCAGTGATGGAAGAATATATTCTTTTATTAAATTATAATTTCAGGTGAAATTTATCAAAAAAAAATCAATTTATGCATTTTATCACTAACATTTGTACCCTCCCAAAAAAAGTAGAATAAAATTTTTGTATTTTTTTTGGAAAATTTAGCATTTATTTTGGAAATTCACATCTCGTGTGAGTTTCCAAAAATAAACCAAAATCCTTTATAAATAACTTTGAAGATTAGCTACTAATTTTTCAAAATAATCCAAAAAATTTCATAAATAAACCAAAATCCTTTATAAAGAAAGATTTTAAAAATTCAAATTTATTTTTCATAAATAATGCAAAACTTTTAAAAATAATTTACACATATACAAAGAAGATTATTAAAATCTCATTTTCTATTGTTAATCATGTTGCAGAGTATGTGATCTTATGAATATAGATGATATAATTAAAAAAGATGAAAAAATCCTTTGGATAGATGAAAAAAAAATTAATTATAATAAAAAGAAAAAAGAAAGTATAGAACATTTTGTAAGATTATTCCCTAGTTCATTTATAGGATCTTTTTTAATAATAATTCTGATGTATTTTTCTGGTCTTACTTCTATTTTGTGGTTAGTAGTATTCTTTGTGGTATTCTTTGTGGTATTCTTTGTTCTAGAGAATATAATGTTTTTTAATAATGATAGTCTTACTTTTTTATCATTGCTAAAATACTACAAATACTATTCCAAAGAAATCTTAGAAAATTATACATATCAAAAAATATTGACTAACAAACGATTTATAGAAAGAAATCCTAAATTTTTAATTAAATTAAAGAAATATCAAAAACCTGATAATGAAATTATTGATGATTATATAATTCTTTCTCTCTCCAATTCTCAAAATTTACATTTTAAAACTGTGTTTCTTGGATTTAAATTATTTTTTTTCCAAAAAGATAAAGATAATCCTCAAAATATATATTGCGGACATTGCTTAAAAAAATTAAATGATGAGAATTTGGGGGATATTCTACCTATTTTATATAAACTTGGAAATAAATTCAACTTTACTATCACTTTTGAGCAATTCAATAGTATTATGTATATGGGTATATTGTTATTATTTTCAATATTATACTCTGGTACGATTTCCATCTTAGTTACCTTTCGTTAGATAGAATATTGTTATTTATAACACATCAAAATTTTTTCCCAAGACTTGTGAGTTCCCATAAATAATCCAAAAACCTTTATAAAGACAATTTTTAAATTTTTTTTTTTTAGTTTTCATAAATAATACATGAAAAATCTGTTATAGCTAAGATGAACATGAAGATATCTTCAAAGATATTTAATTTTTCTCTAACGCTATTTATTTCATTGCTTAGAGGGGATTAATTCTTTAATTATCAATTATTACATAATTCACTGAATTGCTTTTGATGTCATTTGTTTAAATTTTTCGAAATTAAAAAAAATGGAGAGTTCAATTAAAATGTTCTGGTTCAAAAAAAAAGTTCGGAAAGTTCAACTAAAATGTTCTCGTATTAACAATTGTGGTTTTGAAAAATGAAATGACAAAATAGCTCCTAAAAACAATATATTTTTAAATAAAAATAAACAATGGTTTGATATTCTTTATAAAGGAATGGTTTGACATCAAAGCAGAAAATCTGCTATAATAAAAAAAATGATTTGATAAATATAAAAAATCTGATTGAAAAAAAGAAATTAATTCAATTCGGAGGTCCGGGGGGAGTGCAATTGGAGCATTATTGGCAAAGCAAGACTTTAATTTATTGCTTATCGATAAGAATTCCCGAGCTGGAGGTCGAATGATGACATTCTATAAAGATGGTTTTCATTATGAACTGTTTCCTATTAATGGTGTTCCATAGAAGAATTCTCATTTCGAGAAAATATTGAAAGAAATCGGAAAGGAAAATGAAGTGGAGATTATTATTCCGAATCCGATTGGTTTGATTATGTATGAAGATGAGAAAGGAAAAATAAGAAAATTGGAAAGGGGAACTAGTTTTTTAAAAATGTTAAAAGCTTTAAATGTAAAATTATGGAATTTAAAAGAAATTTTTCAAACAATAAAGTTTTTGAGGAAATTAATGAAAATATCATCAAAAGAAATTGAAAATTTATATGATGTCTCAAGTATGGATTATGTAAATTAATTTTCTTTACCTAAAGGAGTTTATACATATATTCTTGCTAGTTTTGGTGAAGGTGCTTTTGAAATTACATCTGATAAAAGTAGTGCTGCTGAAATGATAAAGGTTTATCAAAGCGCTGTAAAAAATGGAGGAGGAAGATATTATAAAAATGGAATAGGATAAGTATTTGAAATCTTTGCAAAAACCGTTCAAGAAGTCGATGGAAAAGTTCTTTTTAATACACATGTGGAAAGAATAAATGTTAATAATGGGAAAGTTACTGGAATAACTACAAAAGATGGAAAAAAATATAAAACTCTAATTGTGATAAGTAATGCTGGATTGAGGCAAATTATATTGAAATTAGTAAGTAAAGAATATTACACAAAAGATTATATTGATTGGGTTTTAAATTTGGAACATAATTTAGCATGTGTAGGATTTAGATGGATATTAAACAATCCGGTATTGACATATCCGACAATTGTTCTCTATCTTGAAGGTTGCGTAACTAAATTTTCAGAATTCGTAGAAATGACTGAAGGAAAAAAAACCAGATAAATCATATATCTATTTAGGAACAACTTCAATTTATCCCGGGCTTACTCCCAAAGGAAAACAACTCGCGTATGCATGTATGTCATGTCTTCCAGATCCAGAGATAGATATAACACCTTACCTCGAATATGTTGAAGGAAAGGTAAGAAAAATATGTCCAGATTTATCTAAACACATAGAGAGAACTGAAACCTTTGGAGTAAAAATGTTCCATCTGTCGGTACAGATATTATCTTACCACATCAGGGTGGAGAATCATATGGATTAGCATTAAGTGTAGGTCAAACTGGAGATAAACAATCAAAAGGAGGTTCTCCAATTGATGGACTATTTCATGTTGGTTGTGATGTAGGAGGTTCTAGTTTGGGGACTCATCAAGCTCTTGATTCTGCGTTAAATGTATTAACTTTAGTACTAATTATATGATTAAAAAGGATTACAGAGGGGATAATTTTTATTAATTATTTTATGAAGCAAAAGTTAAAATATAAAATAGATCATTTATTTCTATCAATTGAAGATCTAAAATCATATAGAACTAAGATCGTAAAAAAAAAAAAATCTACTTAGAGCAATTAAAAAATGAAAATGAGTAAATTATTTGCATATATTGTTATTTTATCTTTATTATTTCCATTCTTCTCATCATTTATCGATCTAGATCACAACTCTCAAAAAAAACAATTTAAGGAAATCTCTAAAGCTGTAACCAACTCAAAAACATGGACTATTCTCATATATATGGATGGAGACAATAATTTAGAAATGGAAGCAATATATGATTTTTTAGAGTTGGCATGTTATGGATCAGATAAGAATATTAATATTCTGGTTCAAATGGATAGGGTTGCAGGAAATTCTCCTGGTTATGGAGATTGGACCACGACTAAACGCTTTTATATTTCTCAAGGAATGACCCCTGATGCTCATAATGCTTTACTTGATTTAGGAGAGTTAAATATGGGAGATCCACAAACATTAACTGATTTTATTTTATGGAGTGTAAATTTATATCCGGCTGATCATTATGCAATGGTTTTATGGGATCATGGGAATGGTTGGCAATCATTTTGTACTGATGATTCTGATAATGATGCATTGAATTTATCAGAATTAGACATAGCACTTTCAAATGCAGGACATTTTTTCGATCTAATCGGATTTGATGCTTGTTTAATGGGAATGGCAGAAGTACATTTATGTCTTCAAAATTGGGCCTCAATCTGTGTAAGTTCGGAAAATTTAGAACCTGTTGATGGATGGCCTTATGATACCATTATCTGTGATTTAAAGAGCAATCCAGAAATTTCTCCAGCTGAGCTTGGAGATTTAATTGTAAATCGGTATTACGAATTTTACAATGTATATGGAGATCAAGATGAAACACTTTCCTCAATCAATCTTACAAACTACCAGCAGTTAATTTTAGAAATCGATGAATTCTCAGAGGTATTAATTCAAGAGTTTGGTAATATTGAAAATGAAATTCATATTTCTAGGTTACAATGTGATGATTCATTTACATATGGAGAATATGTTGATCTTTATAAATTTGCACAACAAATCAGTCTTAATGTACAAAATCCATTGATTAAATCAAAAGCGATCATTGTGATGGAACTTATATCTACTAGTGTATTATCAAATCAAGTAACAGGTTCTGTTTTAGAGCTAAATGGGATAGGAATCTATTTCCCAATGACTGAGTTTTCCGCAGAATATGATAATATAATGTTCTCTAGTCTGACTTCATGGAACATATTTATCAGGATGTACTATAATTATCAGGTCCTAAAGGATGATTTTTATGAAGATAATGATGACCAATCCAATGCGTATGATCTCTCTTTAAGAGAGAATTGTTGGTTAAGTTCAATCAATGGGATGGGATTTCAAAATGATCCTGATTGGTATCGAATTCGAATTAGTGTGGGCGAACCTAAAATTGAAATTATTCTAAATCATTCATATGAAACAATTCACCTTGGACTGTTTCGATTGGATGGAACAGAACCAATTATCGAGAAAACCTCAAGAACCGCAATTAAAATCAATCTCATTCTTGGTCAAGGGATATATTATATCCTAATTGATGGAGGGTATTATGGAAATGTCTATGATCTTTTTTGGGATGATCATCCTGCCTTGGATGATAATTATGAAGAAAATAATAATGCAAGTACAGCTTTTGACCTAACTCCCTATCAAGGATACTTATATTCCAATCAAATTTCAGAATATGGGGCAGCTATCCAAAATGATGAGGATTGGTATAAGATTATACAAAAATGGTATAAAAATCGAGTTATTATTGATCTTAAATTTCAACATATCGAAGGAAATATAGATATAGATGTAATTGATTCCACTTTTAACATAATTGTACAAGGATGTTCATTTAATGACTGCGAGCATGTTGAATTTACGACTTCAGAGAATAGTTTATATTATTTACGGGTGTATGGGGAAAATATAGGTAATATCTATGAACTTCAATGGTATAATGAAAAGGATGATGTTTTTGAGGATAATAACAAATATAATACATCATATAACATTACATCATATCGAAATATGCCTGTCAATTATCAGGATATTATTGAGAATAAAAATGGTATGTATGGAGTAAATGGTATTCAATGGGATAATGATTGGTATGAGATCCAAATCCGTTCTGGGAGAAATCGTGTAATTGTTGAGGTTAAGAATATAAATGAGCAAATGCTTTGGGTATACCTTTATAATTATACTGATGATTTGGTACTAATTACATCTGCTTCTTCTCCCTATGTGGGGGGGAACACAGAATATGGAAGTATATATATTGATCACATTGTTGATACTCCAGGGATTTATTATATCCTGATTCAAGGGTTTAATGAAGGATGTGAATATATTCTTAAATGGAATGATTTCACCCCTAATGATGATCCTTATGAAAATAATGATGATATAGAATACGCATTTAATTTAACTCTGAAAGAACAAATGTGGCTAAATTATATTGAGGATTATGGAGTCCAAAATGATGATGATTGGTACGAGATCTCGCTTGATGAGTCTGAGTCACGATTAATTGTAAAACTATTTCTGATGAGATACACATACAATTACAATTACCTCTATATTGATCTCTATTCGGATGAGATGGAATTGCTCGCGACTTCTTCAACTCGAAGTAGATATTCTATGGATTGGGAAAGAAGTTATGTAATTGATGAAATTCTTCCTGATGGAAAATATTTTCTGAAGATCTATGGAGGAAATCATTCTGATATCTATAATCTATTATGGGATGATCTTCCATCCAATGAAGATAATTACGAAAATAATGATAACAAAATTGATGCATATGATCTTTCAGATAATGAAGATATATGGCTAGAAGATCTTGAAGATAAAGGTATAATTTACGAAGGGGATTACGATTGGTTTAAGGTCTATGTTAATTATGGTGAAGAATGTTTAATAGTTAATTTAACTTATTGTTGGCATATTGGTTTTCTTAGATTATATATATACAATAAATTAGGAAATTGTATTGCATTAAATGACAATATTGACTATAATAAATCAGTCCAACTTCAAGTTCCTGAAGGGATATATTATATTAGAATTGAGAGTTCGGGATCAAATGTGGAATATAATCTTTGGTGGGATGATGTAGCTCCTATTGAAGATCATTATGAAGATAATGATAATTTTACAACAGCAACATTATTACAAATTAAATATGATTATTACAATAAATACCTCAGTGATCTAAATGGATATGGGGTGCAAAATGATGAAGATTGGTATCAAATCGAGTTAAAAACCAATTTGATTGAATCAAATATTTCAATTAAATTAATATACAATAATTCAAAAGGGGATCTTCACATGGAACTATATAATTCTTCTCAGATTATTGTTGCTTCCAATTATTCTTCTGTTAGTAATAAGTTATTGGATAATCTCCTTGTGAATAGTGCACTTTATCTGCGTATTTTTGGAGATAATCAATCTATATTGTATGATATACATTTAATTTTAAATGGATATGAAGATTTTTATGAAAAAAATGATAATTATTTGAATGCCTATAACATTACTGCATTAGAATATGACTATTGGACAAATCCTAAAATTTTTGATTGTGTGCAAAATAATGAAGATTGGTTTGTATTTTCTATCAATGCTAGTCAAGAATTTCTTAGCTTATCATATAAATGCTATGATGTTATGAACTTAATAATTTTTGATGAGAATCTTACACAAATATACACCAGGACATTCTCTAATTACTATTTCCATAGTTACTCATTTGTTCTTCCATCGTCAAATGTCTATTATATTTTATTTAATAGTACGAATATGGGTATTCAGTATAATTTTTATTGGGAAAGTTTGTCTCTTTTATCATTGATTGACGATGATTATGAAAATAATGATTCTCCTCTTAATGCATATCCACTCCCAAGAAGAACATGGCTTAGCCAAATCGAAGGTGTGGGAATTTCTTATTCTTATGATAAAGATTGGTACAGCTTTAATATTGATTCAAATGAACAATATCTAAATTTAAGAATTACACCTTGTTATGACATATGTGTATCATTATACAATTCTACATTAGATTTTGTCTGTTATGTTGTGGATTATCTCGAGCTGGAGTTATCTAATGGAATTTATTATTTGCTAATAGATACTATATATTCTGGAGTAGCATATAACATTTGGTGGGATGATGTAGTGAATGATGCTCCTATAATATTAAAATACTCGCCTGAAAATGGTCATAATGAGATTCAAAATAGTCAACTTCTTAATGTTACTGTTTTTGACCCTGATGGTGATAATTTAAACGTTTATATTTATGATTCTCTTAACCATACTTTATTAGATTCGGTATTTAATATTTCCTCTGGTTCTTCATTTACGTATATTTGGACAAATTTAGAGAATAATACGATCTATTATTGGTTTATTCTGATTAATGATGGAATATCACAGATATCTTCTGAAATATTGTCGTTTACAACTTTTGATTCTTCTGAGCCACCAAATCCCGCATTGCTTCTATTTCCAGGTGATGATGAAATGGCTGTTAATTTAGATCCCCTTCTCTGTGTGTATGTTTCAGATCCAGATAGTTCATTACTAAATGTTTATTTTTATGACGCATCTAACAATCACTTGATCGACTCTAAAATAGATGTATCAAATAGTTCTGAAGTATCCATAATATGGACAGGTCTTTCAGAAAATACTGAATATAAATGGTATGTCATTGTGCAAGATGGTAGTTCGGAAACACACTCTTTAATATGGTCGTTTACAACAATAGATACATCTTTTAAATCATCTGAATTTCCAATCTATGTATATGGTATAGTGCTATTTATTATTATTTCAATTATTCCAATTTTTATAGTTATGAAATGGAAAAAAAAAAAACTAATATAGAAGAAGGTGGCTAAAAAAACCAATTACTTGAAGTATAGATATTTTTGTATAAAAAAATATCAAATTTTTTTTTTGTCATTTCATTTTTTACTTATTTATCATTTCATTTTTCGAAACCACAACTATTTAAAATTGTGATCTTTCAGAAATAAACCAAATTTCTTTTTAAATAAAATGAGAAAATTATGGATAATTTTTCAAAATAAACCAAAAAATTTCATAAATAATACAAAATTTTTTTTTACTATTTTGATTTTAATCATAATCATAAATTAAAAATACCAATAAAACCCCTTCTTGACATAAATTTACTATATATACTTCAATTTAAATACTACAGTTCGCATTAAAAAAATTGATAAAAAAGAGGGAATTAACAATTTTTTTGACATTTTGGGCAAGTTTTCTTTGATTTTGGATGATATATCATATGATAAGGACATAAAACCAAATCATCAAATTTATCTAATGCTCTTTTTCCAAATCCATATAATTTTTACCTTGGTTCTAAATATTCAATTTCAATTTCACTTTTAATAATAAAATCTATCAAGTTTTCAAATAAATCCTCTGAAGGTGCATATAATCCCCATTTTTTTTTCCCATTTTACAAGCGGTATTTTTATAAACTGCACTTTATCATTATTAAAATAGACTCTTGAATCACAAAATATATTTCTACTAAAATGAATAAACTTATTTCTCAAATAATTTATAACAGAAAAATCAACGGAATTTTTTGGTTTTAATTCAATTTTTTCAAAAATATCAAAGTAAAGATTGATAAAACTAGAAAAAATCCAATTATACATAAAATCTGAGAAAGATTTAAAATCAAGTTTCCCACTATATTTATCAAAATCGGAAGATCGGAGATAATCAGAGGTTAAAAGTTCAATTGGAGAAGCTATAAATGCTATCTTCATATTAGGATAGATAAAAAAATTAGAAGAATTAAACGAATTAGAACAACTAGGAAAACTCAACTTAATATCTAATGAATTAAAGGATGTCAGAAATATTGAAAGTTTAATAAATTTAAAAGAATTAAATTTAGCTAATAATAAAATTAAGGATTTAACTGGTATTAAAAATCTAAAAAATTTAAGGAAACTTAAGTTATGTGATAACGAGGTTTCAGAAATAGACGATTTAAAACATTTAGAAAAGCTTGAAATTCTTGATCTAGGTAATAATCAAATCAAAAATTTCCGCCGGCCACGAATTGCCCATATTTGGAAAAGAAACTTTCATAACAAAATAGCCTCTCAAAGATTAAAAAGAGATCCGATACCAAAAACCGAATTTCTTGAAAAAAACTCGAGTACATTCTTAACGGTGAATCCTACATCTAATTTCTTTGATGGATTTAGCATTGTTAAAACTATTGACATTGGTTTTTCAATACTAGACACGAAATATTCAAAATTGGATTTCGGCTTAAAATATATATTTTTTATTTCATCCGGGACCACATACTTGACATCTCTAAACAAGGGATTAGTTTTCTTGTTGCCAACCATTAGATCATGAAATGCTTCGATTCTTGTTCTAAGTCCTTCAAAACCTGAACTACCATCAAGACTAATATGAATGTGGGGCATGTAAAACTTGTCCATGTTTTTCTCAGCTTCTAACATTCCCATGAGGGATATTTCAGGCATGCAAGTAAATGGGAATATATGGACAAAACCATTAAAACCTTTTTCTTGAGACTCAAGATAACTTCCCATGTTCCATACTGCTTCTCCACCAATATCCATTGGAATATACTTTCTTGCACTATGTTCAAGCCGTCTTCTTCGTTTGCTGGCGTTAAGTTTGTACATGACCCAATCAAAGACATCATACTGCTTGTGAACCTCGATACCCATGACGCCTAATTCTCCCATCAGATCATAATTAACCCATTTCTCCAACATGACTTGGATTTCCCCAGTATAACAAACCCTCAAAGGTTCCATTTCCTTGTCAATAGGAATCTTGCGAAAATTTTCATCTATCGTTCTATCAAAATTAGATAATTTCATCAAATTATTTTCGTTATCAAGTAAATTCATCAAAGTATGAACTACTTTGGTAGTCATTGATTTGTTTTTTTCTCGACATCTAACAAGTCCTTCAATATGGCTTATTCTTTCAACATAGTATGCTTTGACCAAGAACAAGAGTGTGTTTCTTAAAATTTTATAGTTATCAAATTTTCTTCCTGTTCTTTTTTCTAAATCAGGAAATACCCTTAGCCATTCAAGATTTCGGAAATCATCTTGATGCAGATAAAACATTCTAACATCCTTGAATCCCATGTTTTTCATGATTCTTTTCTGGATAACACCATACATTCCTGCTCGACAAGGGCCGTGGTCAGCAATCATCATAAAGTCTTTAACATCATAATTACGATACAGGTTTATCATTTCACCAAGAATGACTTTAAATGGAAAACAAACGAATTCAGGAGAACGTTTGACTCCTTCACTAACGATTTCAGTGTTTACTAGAGGGGGATCAACAACTTCAATACCAGGAAGATCATATAATAAACCTTTGAAAAAAATATAGCTCCAACCCATTCGTGAAAATGAAACTCTAATATTTACCATTTACCGCACCTACTATTCCATCGTGCAAATATCGCATCATCCTTTTCTCTTCCAGTTACTCTACTTTTATCTTCTTCCCTGACAAGGTATTTAACTGTACATCTATTAGCACAATCAGGACAGACAAATGAACCTAAAGCCAAGTTCATTTCACTAACTTTTAGACCATGAAAAGAAGATATTTGTCCATTTACATATTCCTTTGCCAAAATGGCTGAACCAAATGCCCCCATCACGTAATGGTTTTCATGAATAATGACTTCATACCCCAATTCTTCTTCAAAAGCATTTTTTATTCCGGAATTTGCTGCAACTCCTCCTTGGAATACGAAGGGAGGATACAGTTTTTTACCCTTGCAAACATTATTCAAGTAGTTTCTAACAAGAGCTTTACACAATCCCTTGATAATTGATTCTTTAGAATATCCTTCTTGTTGTTTACTGATCATATCAGATTCGGCAAAAACTGTGCATCGTCCTGCAATTGAAACCTCCTCTTCTGCCCGAAGAGCATAATCCCCAAATTCTTCAATTGGAACCTTGATCCGAATTGCTTGGTGATCTAGAAAAGAACCAGTTCCGGCAGCACAAACACTGTTCATGCTAAAATCTGTTACAATGCCATTTTTCATCAATATAACTTTGCTGTCCTGTCCCCCGATTTCAAGAATTGTTCTCACGTTAGGGGTATAAGCTGAAGCTCCAATTGCATGAGCAATTATTTCAGGTTTTGCTATATCTGCACCGATAAGAGCTTTTATTAAATACCTAGCAGAACCTGTTGTCCCAACACCACAAATACTTTTTTCGATGTTATCGGGAAGGACTTCTTCCATGAATTTTAGATTTTCTTGTGTAGAAACAATGGGAGAACCATCATTTCTGGTCCAGGTAGCATACAATAATTCATTTCTCTCATTAATTATTGCACATTTCGTGGAGACACTTCCGACATCGATTCCTATATATAACTTGTCATCCACATCATCTGAAAGAATATTCTTGATAAATTCTGGTTCATTCAATTGTATTTCTTCCTCCTTATCATTTCGACAAAAGATTCTACTCTTGTGGTTATTTGAGATTCTCCAGTGTGTTCATCCAATATGAGATCAATAAAAGGCTTATCTTTCATGTCAAAATCCTGCATTACCAATTCTTGAATTAAAGAATCAGGACCACATGCAAAAGAAATCAAGAAAATGCCCCCATCAATCTCTTCATTATGGATAACATAATCAGATAATTGCATCAATTCATCTTCATTATCCCAGAAATTGCAAAGATTATCATCAATTTCAACTCTTCTTGAGAAGATTTCCTTTGGAGCATTTTCAACAGTTACAACATTAACAAAATTGGATTTGAGAATATCCATTAATCCATGATTAATAATTGGTTCATAGGTATTATATGGATGACCAAGAACCATTAATGAAAGTGGATAATCTTCATAATCTTTGTTAAGTTTGGGTCGGAATCTTTTCTTAAACTTATAATTTGGATATTTTTCAAAAGGATACATTTTGTAAAGTGCATCAGGAACAAGTATTCCATCCTCAATCAACTCATGGAATTCTTCAAGTTTTTTATATCCATTCTCATACGCAAGTTTTGATTCTTCTTTTGATTTATCTAATGTTTTTCCAAAATCTATTGCTGATTTCATCATTGAATGTTCCCTGGCATTAAAAATCCATTCAATAACGGGAATATTAGAAACTGCTGAGTGTTGAGTGACATCTGGAAGGATCAGGAATTTCGGACAATAATAATGATCAATACTATTACTAATGAGTCTTGGAACAAATATAAAATCTAGATCGGGGTGATTTCTCGATAAATAATTTACATGACCATAATGAATCTTGACTGGAATGCATAAATCGGTTGCAGATTGATTAGATCCGTTGGTAAGAATTTCTTTGTTTGTTTCTGGACTCACAATAACTTCGCAACCAAGACTTGTAAGCATTCCTTCCCATAATGGAAAATACTTGTAGAAATACAGGGAACGTGGTATACCTACCTTCAGTCTTTTCGTCTTTTCAGTCTTTTTTTTATAATTCGTCTTTTCGTACAAGTTTCGAAATAGGTTCTTGGGATCCGTTCGTTCTTTCACTTTATCGTATAATTTCTTGTTATATACCTTCCAGAACAAGTCTTCCTCGTAGAAATTGTGAGTTATCAGGGTTTTCATTCCCCTGAGCTCATGAACCTTTTCTTCTAGCGCTTTATAGAAGTTAAATCCCTTTCTTTTTTGCTCGAACCCGTAGATGGCAAAATCTATGAATAGCTCATCCTCGATGGGAGCGAGCATGTCTTGATTGAGCCACGGGTAGAACTTGTACCCATCTAGTTTATTTTTTTGCATGCGGTAAGGGACGATCCAAACTGGGAAGTAATCAAATAACTTCAGGTACCAATTGAAAAATTCTTCCGCGTGAGTGATTGGTATGAAGACATCAACAATCACGTCCGGTTCTCCCCCCTTCTTAGTTAAAAATGGCAATCGTTCGCTGGTCTTAAGAATATTTGTCGATCCAAGTATAAAGGGCCCTACCAACCACCGGACTACTTTATTCTCAAAAATTCCTCCAGCAACATTCCGTATCGACCAGTGGCAATCTGCATCATATCTGAAAAAATAATCTATGGTGAAGAGGAAGTCTTGCTTTCTTTTCATTGCACTTTTGTAATAAATATCATAGAAATATTTACTCTTGTAAGAAGCTTCCTCCTCATCAACGAAGCTGGCAACGCAGAGTACGTTCATATTCTCGGAGAAGATAAGCCCGTCCATCATTTCAATATCCTGCTTTTCGTAGTGTTGCTTGATAGCTTCCATGTATTCACTAAAAGTATCGTAACGGATGTAATCGATGCGGACGCACTCTTTTGCTGGAACGAGCCTGAACTTCAGGAGTGTGATGATTGCAATCGTGCCGAAACTCCCGTGCAGCATCTCGAATATTTCATGGTTATCACTTTTCGTGCATAACATTATGTCACCTGTTCCTGTCACAATCTCTATTTCTTCACAGGAATCGAAAAATCCCCCATACTTGAAAGACATGGATTCAACTGAACATCCTGCTACTACCCCGCCTATCGTGATTCCCTTGAGCTCGGAAACACATTGCGGTACGAGTCCATACTTTAAGGTTTCTCTTGCAAGCCTAACAAAAGTAACCCCTGCTTCTGCAATACACGTCCTTGTATCCGTGTTTATCTCAATAATGTCTGTAAGTGACCTTACATCTATCGGCTTGTCGCTATATTTCGGGTTATCCGGCTGTGGAGCCATGTGGGAAACGCTCGCCTTTTTTAGAGAGAAATATTCTCCCGGCTTCGCGTTATCGTACGCATTTCTAACCATTTCAGAGATTGCATCTACCTTTCTTTTATGTATTGCTAGTTTTTCTTCGCTCATATCAAACACAGGGTTGGGATTATTACACGAAACGATCCTTACCAAGATATGGTATGTAAAATCTCTACTTTATTTTAATTTAAAATATTAATCTATTGGCTTTCAAAATTTTTCTTTAAACTTAAAAATTTCTAAATGAGCAAAAAATTAGATATTTTTTGTGTTGATAAAAACTTATCATTTATAGATAAGTTGAAAGATTTAATCCTTAACTATTCCTATTTATTTTAAGCCAAAAAGATTGCAAAATATTTTTTATAGCTCATCTAAAAATTTTAATAAGCAAAAATAGAATATTTGCTGTGAGTTTTCAAAAATAAACCAAAATCATTTATAAATAAATTGATATCATAGAGATCTATTTTTCAAAATAATCCAAAAACCTTTATAAAGAGAATTTTTAAAATTTTATTTTTTGGTTTTCAAAATAATACAAAACTATAATTAAAATTAAAATTATATATTTTAACTGATCTTGACTCCATTAATTTCACATTTCTTTTTTTTTAGCTTTACTAACCATTTTTTTAAATTTGGTGAAAGTTGTAATGTTGGATTTTTATCCAATCCTAAAACAGTGAGTTTTTTAAGGATAGTAAAGGATTCGGGTAATTTTTCTAATTCATTATCCTCTAAATGTAAACTATTAAGGTTTGGAAGAGTACCCAAACTTTCAGGTAGTGTTTTTAATTTATTATGTAATAAATCAATCCTTTCAAGCTTAGAGAGATTTCCCAAGAATTCAGGAAGTGAATTTAATTGGTTATAACGTAAAGAAATTTCTTCAAGATTAGATAAATGAGAAATAACGCTTGGTATTGTTTTAAATTTATTAATTCCCATATCTATGTATTTTAAATGCTGCAAATTTTTAATTTTATCAGGGAGTGAATTTAATTGATTACCATATATATATAAATTCTGAAGATTAATAAGATTACCAATATTATCCGGTAGTGAAGTTAATTTATTCATATGTAAAGCCAAGTCTTCTAAATTTACTAAATTACCAATTATAGCGGGAATTGATTCTAAATTGTTAATACCTACATTCAAATATCTTAATTGGGTTAATTTTCCTATACTCTCAGGGAGGGTGGATATTTGATTATTGATTAATCCCAATTGTTGAAGATTCGTCAAATTTCCAATTGATTCTGGAACATTACTTATACCTTTTATGGTATGCATATGAAACTTACTTATATTAAGATATTTTAGTTTTATTAATTGACCTATTTCTTCTGGGAGACTAGTTAACTGATTATATGATATATCAAATCTATGAAGATCCTCCAGATTAGCTATCGATATTGGAAGCGTTTTAAATGGATTTCCTCCTATCTCTAGAATTTTAAGTTTATTCAAAGAGCAAATTTGTTCTGGAAAGGTATCTAATTCCTGGTTAAAAAGCCCTAAACTTATAATATTTTCTTTTTTTGAAATAAATCCAAAAGCAAAATCCTTGTTTTTCATTTTAGATAATTTTGGAATCTTTTTATTTAATTGAGATTCGAGTTCTTCTAAAATAAGAGCTTGATCAAATTGAAGTCTTACTCCATTATATTTTAAAATTCTATTAGACATATTATCAAGAATTTAGAAAAATAGATAAAGATATGAGATTATTTTTGAAAAGTTTTGTATTATTTTGGAAAATTTTGGATTATTTTTGGAAAATCACATCTGTGGTTTCGAAAAATGAAATGACAAATTAAATCTTAAATACTATATTTTTGTGGGCAATTTACAATTAATGAAATGACATTCTTTATAAAGAAATGGTTTGATATTAAAGCAGAAAATCTGGCAACAATGAAAAAATGATTTGATAACTAATTTATATCAAATCAATAATTTTAAATTAACAAGAAAAAAAATTAGAATTTAAAGGAATCAATACATTATATACCTATACTCGACTTAGAAAATGGAAAAAATATTATAATTATTTCTTAAAATAATTTAATATAAGAATTTTCCAATTAAAAAATTGAAATAATAGCAGTAGCAATTTAAGAGAGATACTTTTGTATTATTCTATTTATTAAGAAATTTCATTAAATTTACTTGATATTTTATTTTTTTGTTCCAGCATAAAGTTTTAAAAGAACAATATTTACATATCTCAAGATTAGAAGTCCTTTTAAAAAGTTCAATATCAATTTCATTATATTTCTTGTTGTTTATTAGGATATCCATCTCTTGTAAAGAACTATATATATAATCCTTAATATAACTAATATCTGAATTAGTAAGTTTATAATTGTTAGTATAATTTTTTAAAAGTTGATATTCAATTAATCTTATTTTTGTTGGATCATCAATATGATTCTGGAAAGGATCAGTCAAAAGACATTCTGTTAGAGCAATAGCATAAATTCCAAGTTGCATCCAGGCATTTTCTTTTTTATGAAAGTAAACTTTCCAATCAATGATTAATGGGGATTTATTTCTGAAATAAACTATTAAATCTGGGCGACTTATAATGTTTAATTCTTTGAATTTAAAATTGAGATTTTTTTGAGCAACTAAAAATGTATTTGGGTCTAAAAGAGTTTTCATAAGATCCGATTGAAGTAAGTTCTTAAGCGATATTATTACCTGTTTTTTTATTTTTTTTATAGATACATCATCTAATCCCTCTGAATTCTCAATTTCTCGTAGGGCGCAATAACTAACACCTGCATTCTTTTTAGTTAATTTAGGATTTCTATATTTTCTTAGCTTTGCGAACTCTAATTGTTTTCTCATTAACTCAGAAACAAGAGTTTTAATTTTATCAAAAGGAGGAATAAGACCTTTATTAAATTCAGGAACTAAACAATTTTCGATAACATAATCAACAATATTTCCCCTCCAAGCATGAATACTCCCTAATTGTTTTAAAATATAAGCTTCAAACCTATCTTTATCTTTACTATTTTTTTTTGCCATAATTTCATAATAAAACCATTTTCTTTGGCATTTTGAAAATATTTTTGCTTTAGATATAGACCAATTCATTCAATATCTCTCATACATTAAATTTATAATTTAGTACTATCCTATATTTTTCTTCTTATTAGATGGTATTTATTTTTAATTTTATTAAGATTATATGTTAATTTTTTAGTTGTTTACTACAATTTATAGCAAATTGTTTACATTCATCCTCAGTCCATTTCGGATGAAGATATTTTTGTGTCAGAGAAGGAATTGGAATATATCTTTGTTTAATTGTATGAGCCCCCCAATCCTTAATGAGCCTCCTCCTTCTTTCTACCTCTTTAAAAGTATCTTCATAATTGTAAAGTAGAAACACACTAATTTTATTACGTTCATATCCTGCTTCTTCGAAATACGTTATAGCTCGCTCACATGTCTTCTCTTCATCTGCTCTATCAAATGAAATGCGTACATCTTGAAAATTAGCCTTAAACATTAATTTTGCAATCTTTTGAGTGACTAATGCAGCATCCAGTCCAGATAAACAATAACTATTCTTTACATCTGCTTCTATTAGTTCTGTAAGAATATTTTTAATGTAAGGATTGCTAAGGAGGTTATTATCTAAAAAAGAAACAATAGGTTTGACTATCTCTTTTTTAATACTCCTTTTTGGAACAAACTTAGGTTCTAACTTATGGACATAACAAAAAGAACACTTTCGAATGCATCCCCTACTTGCATGAATTACACAGAAATTACAATCTTGTATTAAATCATATGCTGGGATAAGTGATTCTGCTTCTTCTAATAATCCAATGTGAACTTCTTCACAACCACTCTTTTTGCAATGTTCGGGCATTATTGAAGCATATATCCCACCTACCATAATTTTTACCTCTGGATACAATTTTTTATAAATTCTCACGGAATTCCAAACAGGTTGCCACCAATAAGTGAATAAAGATGTAATTAATATTAAATCGGGAGGATTTTGTGGTATATTTTTTCCCCGTAATAATTCTATTGAAGCTCCTTTATTCCTATAAAGGGTTCCCAACTTTAATAATCCAATTGGGAGATAATATGATAACATGTAATCTTTCCAATCTTTTCTTTGAACTCTATAATCCCAATTTGGTTCAACCAAAGCAACCTTCATTATCCATCAATTTCATATAATATCTTTTATTTTATATTGGTTCTTATTTAAAACAACCTGAATATGATCAATACTATTTATTTTTAATAAATTTAAATGATAAGTCTCTGTGGGGGGTGTGTCCATAAACTATTTTATGTATAATATTATGTTCCTTAACAATTTTAAAGAAGACATTATTAAACATTTTGGGAGATGGGTTGAAATAATTTATGAGGGAATTTTGCAATAAGCATATATTAATTATAACGTTATTATCAATTAAGAAGATTCTTATCCTATGATAAATCACTAATAATAAACAGCAAATTAGGATTTATATTATCTAATTGAGTTTTCAGAGATTGAATATAATTAAATGATATACAATCTTTTATAATATTCTAAAACAAGGAGAGGGGGATTCCTAAAAGCAAAAATTTTAAATTATTTTTTTTCTTCTTGATTTAAACAATTTAATTTTTCTTTATTTCCCGATATTTAGTTATTTATAAGATATTCTACAATATTTTAGGGTATTATGACAATTATAATAATT
>Ga0315549_1002108_pt1 | contig 19407 bp, 15 predicted proteins | sample SalMarSW160200MG_FD_203101 | JGI IMG/M metagenome (GOLD analysis project Ga0315549, IMG submission 203101) | Salt marsh sediment microbial communities from the Plum Island Ecosystem LTER, Massachusetts, United States - Salt Marsh Sediment SW1601-200 ... | reverse complement strand
GGTGAAACTCCGGCAGCTACCTAAAAACTGTCATTTGATTTAGACTTCTAAGTAGAGTAATGTTGATACCTTCAGCCGTTCCCCGATAGCTCAACGGTAGAGCGGGCGGCTGTTAACCGCTAGGTTGCTAACGGCAAATATCCCAGGTTATTTAGCAACAAATAACCTCCTAGAGCCCTACATTCAAGCACTGGCCAGGCAATTGGCCCAACAGATGCTGGCAAACCTCGCACAAGGCTGGGATGGCGGGATGGCCCCTACAGCATTAGAGAGTTTGGATGCAGGCATACCCCTGTGGACGGCAAGCCTTAAAGCCAAACGCTACTCGCCCGGAACCATTAAGGGCTATGAGTGGAACGTTAGGCGCTATTTGCAGCACGACTCCAATCCCACACGCCTCAGCATTGAGGGCTACATAGCCCGAAGGTTTGATGAGGTAAGCCCCGCTACAGTGGCAGGCGAACGCAAGGCGCTGCGCTCCTTTTTCAAATTCCTCTGTGCAAATGCCCTAATACCCGCCGACCCAACGGCCAACCTGGAGTCCTTTAGGGTAACTTACAGCGAGCGTGAGCTGCCCACTAAAGAGGATATTCTTAAGTTGCTGCAAAGCGAGTGCTACCGCGAGACGGATACGCTCAAGTTTAGGACAATGGTCTTGTTATTGGCAAACACGGGCTTAAGGTTGGGTGAGGCGTGTGCAATCAAAAAGAGTGACATTAACTTTGAGCATCTTGAAATCAAGGTTATGGGCAAAGGGCGCAAGCAAAGGGTCGTTCCCATATCGCCCTATGTGGCACAAGCATTAAGGACTTGGCTTAAGCATGCTGGACATAGTGAGGGTCTGTTCCCCGGTAACAATGCTAACGGCTATTGGGATACGGGGAGTTTTGAGAAGACCTTTAAGCGACAGTGCAAACGTTGTGGGGTTAAATCATCCTTCACCCCGCATGCCCTACGGCATTACTTCGCAACGCATTGCTTAAGGAACGGGGCACCGATTCAGGTTGTATCCAGAATTTTAGGGCATGCCTCAATCGCCATAACGGTGGACACTTACACACATATTGATAAGGAAGAGATGCACGAGACACACCAAAAGTTTAGCCCGTTTGCCACGTTGTGCTAGAATCTGGGCAGAAATAGGTTAGCGACTGACCAATAACAAGAGCCCTGGGGCAGCTAAGAGCTTATCCTCACGCTGTGGGATGAGTTTGCCATACAGTTTTATGGGCAATTAATTCAGTTAGCTAAAAATTGGACTATAAGCAGGCCGAAAACAGCCCCACCGCCACTCGCCTCCAGCCATCTGGCAAGATTTACGGTAGGCTCAGGCAAATTAGCGCTTGCTATTTGACACCTGTCACTTGGCGAGCTAGAATAAAATAGCCTTATGGTTAACAAGAGCAGTGTCAATTTAGGTGAAGCAATCAGGCGGCAGAGGATTACCATAACACTGACAGTCCGGGAGCTGGCTACGATGTCAGGGGTGTCTCCGTCACACCTTGGGCGGATAGAGAGGGGGGAGCGCTATCCTTCAGCCCGCGTCCTGCGCAGAATCGCTAAGCCCCTAGGCTTTACCGAAGATGAGCTGTTTACCCTGGCTGGATACCTATCCCCCAATTCCTCTGGCGTGGCTGAGGCCGACGCAGCGTATGGTGGGAGCAGACTAGACCCCCATGTGGCTGGCATACTTGCCCGCGAGCCGGCTGAAGTGCAGCGTGCCCTCGTCGCCATCCTCACTATCCTGAAGGATATAGCTCGAGGTATAAGCAAAGAATAGGCTTGGTCAGTCTATTTTTACCAGCATATAAAATGACAATACTGTTTGTTGCGTATTCTCGCGCTGCACTAAGAGCCTGATATGGGCCGATAATACCTGTCAGCTTTCTTGGCAGACTTCTTCTCGGCAGCTTTGCCCTTCTTGGTTTTACCAGTCGCCACTGGTAGTTCAACAACGAAGGTAGTACCTTCTCCTAGCCGGCTTTTTGCACGTATCTTACCGCCATGCTCCGTCACGATGCCGTGACAGATACTAAGCCCCAAGCCAGTGCCTCCCTTATCCGCCCGGGTACTAAAAAAGGGAAGAAAGATTCTATGGAGGTTCTCCTTTGCAATTCCTGGGCCGTCATCAGAAAACACAATCTGCACGTAGCCTTTATTTTTGCAAGTTTTTATTGCGAGTGTCCCTCCCTGATGCGCTTCAACCATGGCCTGTTCAGCATTCAAAACGACGTTCAAAAAAACCTCTTGGATTTGGTGGGAATCAGCCCTTACTTTGGGAAGGCGGGGAGTCAAATCAGCCACCACCTTGATGTTGCTAGTCTTCAATTCGTAAGCCCTTAATTCCAAAGCTCTTTGAAGTATATCGTTGGCATCACAATCTTCCTTCTCGGGTTCTCGGCGGCGGGCGAAGGTCAACAGGTTTTGTACTATCCTTGCTGCGCGGAGGGCCTCTCCGCTGATTCTATCCAGGTCCCGGGCGAGGCTTTTATTATGACTTTTCCTGAGAACGCGCTGGGAGAACCCCAGTATCGCCGTCAGCGGGTTGTTAATCTCGTGGGCAACCCCAGCAGCTAGCTCACCAATAGCCGCCAGACGGCCAGACTCATAGAGCTCTTGCTGCAACTCCTTCTCCTTCTCCTCAGCCCGCTTGCGCTCGGTAATTTCCAACGTCACCTCGACCACGCCTACGACGCGGCCATTTGCATCTTGAATAGGATAGCCTTGTACAAACCACACCCTCCCATCGGGAGTGGTCATTTCCGCTTCCTGCGGTTTACCGGCTTCACGGGCTTTTGCTACCGGGCAGCCTACACAGGGTTCACTACGCTTATTCCATATCTCATAGCAATGCCGTCCCACCAACTGCTCAGGAGACAGGTCAACCGATTCGCCTGCGACTTTGTTTGCCCATATCAGTCGATACTCCATATCCTGAAATATCACAATCTCGCTCATGCTATCGAGAATGGCAGTTTTTTCCTGTTCCATCTTTCTCAGTGCCTCCTCAGCCTGCTTGCGCTCCCTCAGTTCTTGCTGACTCACTGCATATAGCCGCGCGTTTTCCAATGCTATAGCCATCTGGTTGCTCAGGGCTGTAAGCAGTTGCCTATCTTCGCTGGAATAGAGCTGCTGAGAAAGCTTTTGTCCTAAAACCAATATGCCTGATAGTTGACCCGGAGCAGTCTGGATTGGAACGTAAAGCTTTGCTTCCATTTGTTCGAGGTTGTTCTTTTCTCTGAGTGACAGGCTCTGCAATTGAGGAACAATATTGAACTCTTCAGAGGATAGGATACGCTGCTTAAGCTTTAACCATTTGATGAGAGGACTCCTGCTCCTCAGCACAACTCCGGAGGGAGGGTTATTCAAACCAGTAGAAGATACTACAATCAAACCGTTGTCGCTCTCAGATGGTAACAGAAGACACACACTTGAGGAATGCAGTGCACCGCTAACCAGTTGAGTCAAGGTAGAGCTTAACTCCTTAAGGTTTATGACATTTTGAGCCTTCTGGCTGAACTGCTGCAGTGCCTGAAGGTAGTTATATCTATCTCGGTAAAACAGCCTATCCACGAAGTTTTGTGCCCAGCTGTATAATGGCCGCAGAGCAATAGCTAGCAGTAAGATGATGATAGGATGTACCCACCATGATTCCAGTATTGGCTGAAAAATGAAATGCAGCAAGTACAATATACCTACATAGGGCACTGCTATCATGAGACTTACCGAGAGGTAAACCAAGCTTTTCCGAACAACAACGCGTATATCCAATAGATGGTATTTCAGGATGGCTGTAGTGCAGATTATGCAAAATATCAGATTACCCCAGATAGAAGCCGGAGGTAAATTTGTAAAGCCATCTAGAATTGCTCCCGCCAGGGAGAAGAATACTGCAATCGTGAGATACAGAATCCGATTCCTTTCTTCATACGACGTTGAAGTTCTATAGGTTCTGAATAGGTTCAGTGCTGCGCCGCCTATCAGAAGAACCGGGAAGAAAGACAAAGGATAACCTGCGGTTCCAAGGATTGGAGAGAATCCATAGTCTCTTAAGCTCATTCCTGCAATAAGCAGTTGTGTAGGAGCAAGGCCGCCAATGACCGCGAGAAACAAATAGGCACCGACAACGGTCCCGATCCTGATGCCGCTCATTCTCACGGCGGGGTAGGTTGCAGCAAAGTGATAGTAGAATACGAACATGGCGATATTCGCCACCACGAGTACTTTTTCCCAAGTAAGGGCTTCGTCTAGACCACGACTGGACCGCATGCCAAATGTTGCAAGACTGTATGCCGCTAGGCTAAGTAGGAGACAGATGAATACCAATCTTGCTGGATCCTTGCGACCTTTGACTGCAAGAACCACCAATATGGCGCTACTAAGAACAGTTATCAAAGGCGGTAGTAGATAAGAAGGATTAGAGAAAGGATTCATACTGCATCCTTGCCAATATCGCTCAACTTAAGCAGACGCTGGATGACTTCCTTGGATGAGTTTACATGAACCGGCTTCAGGTGAGCCATATCAGCGCCCTCCTTTCTTTTTTCCTCCATATAGCGTTGGAATGTTCCCGGCGAAAGTAGGGTTACCTTGACTGGCTTGACATTGAGATAGAAATCAATGTCTTTATAGTCAATATCAACCACTTTGAGTTGCTCATCAATCATTAGCCCTATATCTCCAGGTGCCCTCTCCTCCTTCAGTTCGAGGTAAATGTGGACGAAAGTCTGGTTCTGGTCATATTCCTTAGAGGCTGTCCAGTCAACATACTTTATTCCCGTTGTAGCAATAGTTTGCCAAAGCGTCTTTTCATCTAGCTGGGCTAGGCCAGCTAGATCGATAGTCTCACCAGTTCTGCGTTGAAATGCTATTTGAGGAAGCTGTATTCCAACGTCCGCATCCTTTGCTGCCGTGACCCTTATGATATCGTTCATTCGATACCGGAGGAGCGGCATACCGCCAAACTGAGTAATTACAACCTCGTACAGTTCTCCCTCTTTCACCTCATCTAGAAGAACAGTGGTAGGCGCACGCTCGTCATCCCGCTCGTGCTTAAGCAACTCTTCATAGGGAATGAATTCCAGAAATGCACTGTCAGGGACAAAGCTCATCCCCTTCTTGTTCCACGCTTGCACGGCAAGGATAAATGCCTCCGTACACACGTAGAATTCGTACGGTTCACTACCCCAATAGTAAGCTATCTCGCCTTTGTAGATCGCGGTATCCAAACCACCGGCCATAACAGCTTTTGGCGCCCACAGGTCTTTGGGCAAGAGCGTCCTCTTTTCCTTTTTGCTGCGTAGCAAAGCTCGTAGCAGCCTGAGGACTATTTTAGGATGCAGCATAGATGCTGATGGTTTTATATTGCGTGTCTGTCCACTGAACTCCTCCCCCATTCTAACCAGAATGCTGGCAAGTGACCCTATGATGTCTACTCCCTCTTTGAGTGCAATCTGGAAGCCGCGCTGAATTCTCTCTTGAAATTCCAAATTCCTAACCTCGTCGGGAGGGGGTATGGCCTGAAAACTAAATTGCTCGCCAAGAACCTTAATCTGCGAGCCGGACGTGTATGGCGGTGGTGGTACGGTCATCAAAATCTTGATGCCTGGGGCAATATTAACTTCACCTTTTCTGTTTGACGAAGCGAGAATGAATGTAGCCAGCGAGTTCCTGACCACTCTTTGAAGACCATCGCAGCTGTGCGGAATCCATTTGAATCTCCCGCCCCTCCCAGCCGAGTGGCACCACAAATAGGGCTTTTCTGCCAAGACATCCTCCCGCCGCTCACTGAGATAAGGCTCGTAATCATCGTAGGTAGTCAAGGGCACTATGCGGCGAAACTCCTTTACACTCTTGGGCTTTTGGTTACCCATAATCTTCTTACCAAGAGGACTATCAGCTACCCGCTCTATCTCATCCAATAAGAGTTCTTCCTGGATATCCATGAACTCATCGATGGATAAATCTAAAAAGCCACAATACCTCTGCCATAGCTTAGCTTCACTTAAATCCTGGAAATATTTATCCTCAGAAAGCATTTGATTGTCCTCCTTGAGTTACTTTTTGCCGTAAACTATGAAATCTTGATAGACTGTGTCCTCCTCTATCTGGCAATCTCCAGTTGTTAATCGGGTCAGCATGGCCTTCAATCCGCTACGCGAATAGGATTTCCGCTTTGGTCGGAAAAGAAGTGGCAGGTAAACAATGCCCGCCAGCATTTGCGCCAAGCATTCTAAGAGGGTTATGACACGATGTTTTCCTGAATTGATACTGTGACGAACGCTATCACTTAGCAGGCTGATGCCCAAACTGGGGCCTTCCTTATCTGATGGGTAGGTTATGACGAATTGTCCTCCATCCTTCAGTACCCGAAGAATTTCACTAGTAACTTTCTCATTTTCCTCTACAAAGTCCATGAGGTGAATGCATAGCACCTTGTCAAAGCTTCCAGCTGCAAAATCTAAATGTCGTGCATCCATGAGAAGCAGCTGGATTTCTTTACTCAATGCTAGTGCTTTCTCGGATACCCTGTTCAATGCCGTATGTGAGTAGTCTATTCCCACAATACCCACATTCCTATTTATTCTAAAGATACGCAGGATTTCATTCCCGGTACCGACACCTACGCATAGGACTCTGTCTTTGTCCTTGAGATCTAGCTTACCAACACACCTCTTTTGCAAGTGGTGATAACGACTGAATCGGCTGGTGACAAAATCGTAAGCGGGGTTGTATACGTAGTTAAAATAAGTCTGCGTCAGTTTCCCAGTAGTGTTCATACTACCCAACCACTATAAGCTACTTTAGCAATCCTGCTAGGATTGCTACTTGTTAACTTTAAGAAAAACATTGACAGCAGCAACAATGTCCGAATCACTGAAAGGCTTACTCATGAAACCAAAAGGACCTTGAGCCAAGGCCCGCCTCATGATGTCACTGCCAGGATAGCCGGTAATGATAGTCACTATGGCTTTGGGCTTTACGAGTTTAAGCTGTCGAATGAACTCAGCGCCGTCCATTCCGGGCATCTTCAGGTCAACAAACATCAAGTCGAAATCCCTTTGTTTTGCGAGCTCCAATGCTTCAGAACCATCGCCAACCGCTACTACCTTGTGCCCAAGCTCCCCCAGGGTTTCTTCGAATAGCGCCCGAATCTGCTCTTCATCATCAACAACAAGGATATTGGCTACGGTCTTAACTGAGCTTCGACGCAACCATTTGTCAATCGAGGTCTTGTCGAATCTCCACTGGCGACCGACCTTATTTGCGGGAATCTTGCCCTGCCTCAGCAGTCTATACACGGTCGTCTTGGTGACCCGCAGATAATCGGCGACCTCTTCTAGAGTCATAAGCTCTGCCACGCCATCTTCTCCATCTCAGTTTGGTCTGTGACCTGGCATCTGCCTATTCAGTAACTCCGTCATGCCCAGCATGACTTGTGCAAGCGGATTTCTCTCCAGTTTAGTCAGCGATGATTCCATTGTTTCCCTTCCCTGGGAATAAAGCCTTGTCCTCATCTCTACCCATTCGCGAACACGTTCTTCAGGTATGCCGAGGTTAATAGCTATACTAGCAGCTTCCTTCGTTACTATTCCTGGCCAACTTATATAATTATTATACCGTGCCTCCACCCCACGGGCTATAGCATCCATCTCCGGGAACTCTCCAGTGGCGCGGTTATGTTGCTTGGCATTACGCAGTGGTCCGACGTCACTCTCTAGCATGCCCCCCTCTCCAACTTCCAGCGCTATACGTATGCTTTTCTCAATTTTGTCTACGTTGAACGGTTTGATGACGTAGTCCCAGGCTCCCAATTTGAGTGCCCGAACCACAGTATCGGCCTCATTGATAGCTGTTACCATGATGACCGTGACGTCACGATACTCCGAACGTATGGTCTGCAACAGGTCCATGCCAGATATTTCAGGTAATCTTATGTCCAGCAAGACCACATCGAAGTGACGTGCCATCAGTCTTGACAGGGCAGTATTGGCATCTAAGGCTGTTGTACACATGAAGCCCCGGTCAGTTAGCTCTTCATGAAGAAGGTCGCAAAGTGCCTGTTCATCGTCAACTATGAGAACATTGGGTTGCTGGCAAACCAATTGCTATTCCCTCCTTTCTTTATTAATGATAAAAAGAGACAACTAAAGACTACTAAAGATAATTAAGAATGTCAAGGGCGGCTTTCTGTTTGGGCATCTACAGCCGTTGCGGGCGATTTATCACGAAATATCAGCACATCTACTAATATTTACCGAGAAAACCAAATACCATTTATCCTCAAGCAGCCCTCCGCCGCCGCGCACCGGGCCTCCGTTGATAATTTTTGTCCACGCCTGGTCAAAGGTATTTTCCCCGAAATTTCAAGCCATCAACCTGTACATAAATGGCGCCATCTCGGCGTGTCGGGGAATATTTAGCCACACAGCTAAGGGCGGGGGGAGAGGGGCGGGCTACCCTACCTAGCCCTAAGAGCGCCAGATTGCGTTGTCATGGATTGCAGGCCTATTGTAGGTCATATGCAAGCTAGATAGAATAGGGTTCATAGATTTGCTCACGTCTTGACTTATAATCACGCAGTTTTCCACTACAGACCCATACAGACCTATCTGTAAAGGTCATCCCCCCACCCCCCACGCGTAGGCAGCCCTTAAGGGAGCACCTGGAACAGTTAGGCTCGCCGGGTGCGGCGCCCAACGCTGCAACAAGCTGTGGGTAACTGTATTTATTTATATATATTTATAATCTATCCCTGTAGAGGGGAGAGGGGCGGGGGTACTCTCCTCGTTAGCCTTGGGGGCCTGCTCGCTCTCCGCCTTGTTGTGCCTAGCCGGTTCCAGTCCGGCGCTCGCTGTTGCTCGCTGGTTGCTCGCCACTGGCCGTGGCCATTAAATCATCAACCCATGCCTGTATCTTTTCCTCAGTCTCTATATCAGGGTATTGTTCACCATTCAAATACCTGGTAAGTGATGATTTGTTTACTCCAATTTCCTCAGCGCACTCGGTTTTTGTCTTGCCCATCCGCCGTGCCAGTATAAGCGCTTGGTCAAGCAGGTCAACTATGGGCGGGCGGCCCAAACCTTCTCTCGTCTCCCTATCCATATCTCGCCAATCAGCGATGGCCGCTATCCCTGTAATGCCCTCATAGGCAATACACCAATCAACCTGCCCCCAGGCCCTTGTGCTGCCTGATAGCCTGCCGTAATACTTCTCGCCTTCTAGGTCGGCATAAAGCAGCTTGGTGGCGCAGTAGGTGGCCAGTAGTTTGCCAATGGCGCCCTTGGCCCGTTCAGCCCCGGTGCCGGCGTCCAGGCCCGTGGCAGTGTGGTGCAGGTTTATAACGGCGCAGCCCAGCTCATCCCGCAGCCGCATTACAAGGTTCCAAAAAATAACTGCCTCCTCCTGGCTGTTGTAATCACGGACGAACGCTTGAATGCTGTCCATGATGACAACCTCGGCCTTTGCAAGCGTTATCGAGCGGACGAGGCGTTCAATGCTTTCCTCATCGTACGACCGCACGGTGCGGCCATCAATGATAGCCAGGCTGCTTGTTGTACCAAGCGTCTTACTCATAAACCTTGCTTGCTTGATGATGTTCTCACCTCTTGATTCAAAGTTGATGAGTACCACCTTTTTTGCCGCCGGCACCTTTAGTTTACCGAGCACGGGCTCGCCCCGGCACAATGAAAGGGCAATTGATAGACCCAAGCTCGTCTTACCGACACCGGAGCCGCCTGATATAATGGCCGTGCCGTTATCCCCACCCTCAAGGAACTTTTCTATGATTGTGTTAATCTGTTCCTCTTCAATTGCATCACTCAACTTTAATGCCGGCAATGAAAGATAGGACTTTAGCGCCGTCATTATCTCATCAGGGAGCGTAAAGCCCATTTCAGCGCTGTCTTTTAACAACTTATCCAGTGTGCCTCTGGCTCCGCAGCCAAAGCAATGGAAGACGCCCTTGTGCCGGTTGATAAACAGGCTGGGTTCCTCATCCTTATGCTTCCCGTAAGGGCAACGCATGGAAATTTCAGTGCCGTAAATTCTGTCAATCTCTCTTGAATAGCCGATATAACGCTTGAGCCAAGACTCATAATCAACGCTCTTCGGGTCGTCGTACAGCGCAATCCATTCCCGCCCCGGCGTGTCGGGTACAATGGCCAGTTGGTTAGCGCCACTGATGCCAAACTCGCACAGCAGCGGGTCGGCGGCGGTCAATACGGCGTTGTGCTCTTTGACAGCGTAAGGCTCTATGGTGCCGGAGCGCATTATGGCATGGTAGCCCCGCGCCGATTTGTAAATGCAGGTACCCGTATGGAATGCTCCGCTCTTGAATAACAAATCGTAAAGTTCAACCGTGTCTATATCAGGGCTAAACAGCCCATTCTGAAGAACGATGGCCATGCCCCAAGGCTGCTGCCTTACAAACCACTCATCTAGTTCATCCTCGGTGGGCATTCGTGTTTGGTATGGCGTCCACTTTACCGCGGGCATCTTGTTGTTGCGCACGGGTATAACGGGCACGCCCCAAACCTTGGTGTAGAAGTTGATGTACTCCATCCGTCTCCAGTCTGTGGTGTCTATGCGTTCTGTCATTATTCTTCACCTCCCGCCCAAACTATAGCCCCTACGTGAGAGTTCTTAGTGCTCCCGTAAGGCGCCGAAGAAGACTAGCCCTTTAGCAGTCCTAATTGTTTCGGCAATTTTAGATTCTCCCTATTCGCCTGTGTCTTCTTCGCTCCCCTAAAAACCAACGAAGGCTAGTTCTTTGAGGGCTTACCTCAAAAACTAGCCTTGGCGCTACAAATTAAATTGCTATTCTTACCTTTAAGGTGCTCCCCCCACCCCCTTCACTCCTCACACTAATAACCAATATAAAGTATAATAAACGTGCGTTGTTTATGCAACTCCTCTTTGGCGCTAGAACCGAGGCTTGCCTTATTGCATGAATGAAGTTAATATAAAAATACTAGGGCGAAGAATTGGCTGTTCCTTAACCTAGTAAGGTAGAGGAGACGAGGGCGAGGCGCGTGTCCAACATAGGCTATGGGGAGTTACATTTACCGGCTGTCCTTGAGCCTGAAGTTGACGCTTGGAGCAAGCAAGGCTGGACTGGGGTTACTCAGACCACTCGCGACCTCCTCTCCTATTGGTTCAACCGTGATGAGGAGACCCAGGAACAGTTCTACTTCTGCCAGCAGCGTGCTATTGAGACCGTTATCTACTGCCATGAAGTGCTTCGCGTTGGGACGTTGCGCGAATTATATGAGCGGCTAGCTCCGGAAGCCCTTCTCCAGTATTTGCCCCTCAAAGATGAGGTCGAGTCCCTCCTCTTCCCGAAGTACTCCCTCAAAATGGCAACCGGTACTGGAAAGACGTGGGTCTTAGCAGCAATCTTAGTGTGGCAGTACTTCAATAACCTGCGTGGTGAACATCCTGCCTGGTATTCCAACCGTTTCCTTGTCGTGACTCCCGGACATGAGGTGCTTAACCGCTTGCTTGACTCGTTTAAGGGTAAGCGGGACCCAAAGACTGGCCAGCGAGACCCGGCAAAATCAGACTATGTTAGGTCTTTATTCATGCCGGAAGGCGCTCAGTGGAGAGACCAGTTCCACTTGGATATATATGAGCCGTCTGATGTCAGACCTAATACTACTCCTCCGGATGGCCCGTTCGTGCTTCTCACCAACTGGCAGCAATTTCGGCTAAAAGAGGGAACCCCTAGTCTGTGGGAGCAGTGGACGGGCGAGGATGTGGAGGAGCAACCACGAGGAGAGATTATAGCTGACTTCCTTTCCGAGTTTCCTGACCTTGTAGTTATGAATGATGAAGCCCACCACGTTCATGGGAAGAAGACCGCCCGTAACGAGGAACTTGTATGGCGTTACTTCATGGGATACCTCTATAAGCGCTTAACGCAGAAGCATCCCAAGGAGCGTGGACTTTTTATACAGATAGACTTCTCAGCCACACCTTTCTACGGTAGCGGTGCAAACAGGGAATACTTCCCGCATATTGTGTATGACTTTGACTTAGTTCAGGCAATGCGGGAAATGCTGGTAAAGCAACTCTTCTTGGAAGAGCGCCAATCCATAGCCGGTGAGAGATTGGAGGACTTAGATTTCCGTGCCATACGGACTGAGGCAGAAGGCCGAAAACGAGGCAAAATTAAATCACTCTCACCGGGACAGAAGCTTATGCTGGACATAGGACGGTATAAGCTTGAGCAGCTCACTCAAGAGTTTCAAGAGCGAGGCATAGACCGCAAGCCAGTTATGATGGTTCTTGCCGAGGAAACAGGAGTGGCTATGCTGGTTGAGGAATACTTCGCTACCCTTAGGGACGAACGTGGGAGACCCTACGATCAGACACAGGTTATGAGAATTCATACCCCGGATAAAGAAACCCGCTTTACCGATGCCGACCTAGGGGCAGCCCGTAAGCGTCTGGATGCCATAGATGACGACAATGACCCCCTACGTGTGGTAATCTCGGTCCTCATGCTACGCGAGGGCTTTGACAAGACCAATATCTGTGTAAACGTGGTTCTTCGGGCAACAGAAGCTGACCTTTTGCTGGAGCAGATTGTTGGGCGCGGACTGCGCTTGATGTTTTCTGAATATCGCTATCCTGAATTCTGGGACGCCAAGAGGGAAGTGGTCGAAGACCTGCGCCGTCACCGGATGCCTTCTAATTCGCTAGACTTCCTTTTCGTCGTGGAACACCCCCGCTTTAGAGCCTTCTATAATGAACTGCGGCAGCAAGGTTACCTTATTGGCGGAGGTGACACGAGCAAAACACGAACTGCTGGTGACCTTATACCGATAGATGCCATGCCTAAACGGATTCCAATGTATGACATTGCGTGGCCGGTGCAGATATTCGAGCAGGGCAAATTGCCTGACCTTGCTCAAATCGACATTAGCGCCCTACCCAAATACCCCAATGACTTTGAGCAGCTCAAACGTATGTTGGCAAAATTGTCTATATCTGATACCCACGTGGACACTGGGACTAGGGCCAAGACTTGGAAGCTTGATAACCAATACTTTGATTTTGCCTTCTTCCTGCGACAGGCATCACAGGCTATTGCCATAGCTGGTAAAGGGAGTCCTATCCTAACAGCTAAATACGCTGACATTGCAGCCCTGGTTGATGAGTATGCATCAAACTATCTTTTCGGGCAGCCAATAGATTTCACGTTGCCCGAGAATTACCGCGTGCTCAACTTTACCCTGGTCTTTGACCACGCGGTTCAGCACTTGCGCCGGGCCATTCTCTCTGCGTGCGAGCAGGCCCAGTATTCGGTGAGACAAGGTATCTGGCAGCGGCTCTCTGACCTCAAGCGTATTATGGTCAGAGAGACACGTTCGGTAGAAACGGATAAATGCATATATCCCCGCCAAGGATATTCGGCTATCGGTGGTGGCTTTGAGCGTGACTTCATGCTAGAGATACTTACTACCTCACCCGAAGTTAAAGCTTTCGCCAAACCCACCAGAAAACATGGGCTCATTATTGAATACCGTGACCCAGATGGTATCACTCGCCCCTATGAAGTTGATTTTGTTGTGCTCACTGATGATACAATCTATCTGGTTGAGACTAAAGCGGATAAGGACCTATACATACCATCGGTGGCTCTGAAAGCGCGGGCCGCTCAAGCCTGGTGCGAAAGTGCCAATGGAATTCCGGCGCCGGAAAATGGGACTCAGCCCACAAATTGGGAATACCTGATTCTCTCCGAGGGGTTATTCAAGGCTAATCGGGGGCTCTCTTTTGAAGCCTTGGTGCCCTTATGCCAAGCGCTGCGAGAACGGGTCATCGCCCAGCAGCAAGGGAAGCTGTTCCAGTAACCAATAAGCAGAAAATGGACCATTTGGAGGAGCCTTCACACTCAGAATGGAAAAAGTAGACGAGAAAATACTAAAGCAAATTTTCGATAGACACAAGGGCCAACCTGGGTTCGTTATCATTACTTGGGAAGAATTTAGCGACCTTGTCAAGAAAGCTTACCCTCTCCTCATTGGTTCGGCAAGAAGGGAAAAGCTTATTACCTACGGTGAAGTTGGTAGTAAAATAAGCCTATACGTCGGCTCTGAATATTTTCACCTAAAAATTGGTTACATAGTCGGCACATGTAGCAATCATGAGGGTATCCAAGGCCGTCCACTGCTTTCAGCTATTGCGGTAAATGAGGCTACAAATTATCCAGGGCAGGGCTTTTGGGGCTTGTCGGGAATACCCGCCAATATTCGGTTGAATATACAATACTCAGATATAGAATCAGGTTACATGATGACCAAAGGAATGTTGGATTTCTGGACTTCTGAGGTAAGAAAGGTTTTTGATTGGTGGAAGGCTCACGATTGCTGAAGATGTTTAAGACATAACTAGAGAGGTTTAAGAATATGGCAAACAACGAGAGGGCCAGAAAAAAGGACTCTGCCCGCTTAGTGTGGGACTCCAAGCCCCGCCGTGCCCCCAACCCCAAGGACATTGAGTTCCAGACTGCCGAAGTGGTTATACCTAACTGGGTGCGTGATAGCGGTCAAATCCCTATGTCCTTTCGTGACGGACTATTGGGCGATAGTCAGATTGACAAGCAGCAGATGAACCGCCTTATTTGGGGAGATAATCTGCTGGCGATGCAAGCCCTACTTACCCAAGGGTACGAGGGAAAAATAAACCTGATATACATTGACCCGCCTTTCTGGTCGCAGGAGCAGTATAACTTCCAGACAACGATGCAAGTGGGAAACACAGATGGCTTTACGCGTGAGCCCAGTTTCATCGAAAGACTGGCTTACAAGGATACATGGGTAGGCGGTATGGATTCCTATCTTGACATGCTCTATCCACGGCTACAGTTGATGAAACGGCTTTTGGCTGAGGATGGGTGTATATATGTTCATCTAGATTGGCACGCTGGGCACTATGTCAAGGCAATTATGGATGAAGTCTTTGGACAAGAGAACTTCAGGAATGAAATACACTGTAAAAGGGTACATAAGAATGTGCAGGAATACAAAGCAGCCAAACGATTAAATGTGGCTTTGGACACACTACTTTTCTACTCCAAGGCTGACTTGCATCGTGTGACCCAACCTAGGGCTGAACAAGCCATGGAGGAGAGGTGGCATGCTTTTGATGCTCCCGACCTTCGAACGGGAATGGACTATGAACTATTCGGCATGAGACCACCACCGGGACGACACTGGATGTGGGAAAGAGAGAAAGCCGAGGAAGCCGTCCGTCAAGGTGTTCTGCGTAGGAACCTGAGAAGTGGACGGCCAGAGTATAAAGTCATGACGGAAAAGCCGATAATAGGGACGCTCTGGGACGACATATCCGCTTATTCGTTTAGGTATGGATTTGCTACTGAGAAAAGTGAGAAGCTCTTATCACGTATTCTAGAAGCCTCTAGCAAGGAAGGTGATTTGGCCGCTGATTTCTTCTGTGGCTCAGGAACAACACTGGCAGTCGCAGAAAGGTTGGGTAGAAGGTGGATTGGCTGCGACCTCTCCAAAGTAGCCATTCAGGTCACCCGGACGCGCCTTGTCCAACAGGACGCGAGGCTTTTCTTGGTCGAGAACATTGGTAACTACCAGCGCGAGATGATTTATCTCTCTGGGGGACGAATCGGTGAGATGCAGCAGATTATCCTGAAGCTGTATGGGGCTACTCCACGCAAAGATTCGGCCGACCTGGGGGCTCGCCACAACCCTGACGATGGGGTGTTAGAGCTTGTCTACGTAGGTTATCCCGACCGTCCGGTAAGTGCCCGAAAGGCTGAGGAGCTGGCACGGCAAGCAGAAAAACTCGATGGCACAGGATACAAGCGTCTGGTCATCCTCGCCTGGGACTATGACTATAACTACTCCTCTGAGTTGGAAAACCGCCTGAAGGCAGCCAAGCAGCCTCTCAAAACAAAGATAGAAAGTCGCACCATCCCGCCTGACATATATGACTACCTTAAGAAAGCCAAAGATGAGGAGGATATCGAACCGTTACGGGGCAAGATTAAGTTTTATGAGAAGCCTTATCTCCGTCTGACCAAACCCCAGATTAAGCCAGGAGTTGAGGGTAAAGCCGAAGTAACCATCGGCGTTGAGCGCTATGTTGTCTTTGACCTGCCGGTAGCTGAAAAGGAGCGGGAAAAGCTTCAGGCACTAATCAAGGATAACTTTGCCGTGCTCATTGACTACTGGGCTGTGGACTGGGGATACGACGGCTATACCTTCAAGAGCCAGTGGCAGGATATGCGTGGCAATGGTCGCAAAACTAAGGTTGTAACGACCCGAGCTACCACTAACCTAGCTGCTGGCAAGACCTACACCATCGCAGTGCGGTTAGTAGATATCTTTGGGAATGACGCCGCTGGAACAGTGGAAGTGAAACTTTGACTGCTGTCTCAAGCAAGTCTGTCTGAGTACCATTCATGCTGACAATGATGGGAGTGCTCGCCTACTTCCGAGGTAAAGTTTGGGGATAGTTTGAAGCTTTCGATTTGGAGCCAGCGCCTAGCTCTTAAAAGCGAATAAAAGCAGGCCAACACCTACGGCGAATAGAACTAAAGCAGCTTGCCAATTAACAAAGAGGACACCAAGACCGAGGGCTATGAATACGCACCCGCCCACTACATTAGCTAATGTCATATGCTCCTCCCACTATCGGTCATGTCCAATTTCAGCGCTGTAATATCTTCTATCGTCGCGACTTCCTACCCTTACTTTTTAGGTACTTACCGATTTGGTCAAAGGCGAGGACAGCCAGAGTAATTGCAGATGGCCACACTATCACGTACAAGTCCTCGACATTGAAACCTAATAATGTGGCTGTGGCTTTGTTGATAGAGAAAACAATACACTCTACTACATATGCAAGAGTTAGCGATGTTGGGACGCTCACCCAGACCCAAATTAGCCTCTCGTTAAAATTGAACGTGCGCTTCCGCCACCGCAGAACAAAGAATCCTACAATAAAGACGAGTAGAAAGAGTAATGGTTTCCAGTAGTCTAATAAAAATCCCAAAATCACCCTCTCCGTTTATCATATTAACATTTGAGAGTCAGCCTGGTCAATAAATCAAAAACTAGGTATTATTAAACTAGCCAATACGCTAAAGTAAGGGGGTGCAAAGGATGAGATTTTTTAGGGTTATGGATAAACAAAAAGCGACTCGAATTCGGAATTGGGGTCGAAGGGAAGCACGCACTGCCAGCATAATGCGTATACTACTTACAGCCACCTTCTTAATAGCTTTGGGGGTAGGCTGGTTTACGAACGAAGCAGTCTTTTGGACAATCCTTCCTATTATGTTTTTTGTAGGATTCTATTGGCTTTGGTACCAACTCTTGCCCAGAATAGAACAGAGACGTGAGCGTGAAGAGGAACAAGAAGAACTAGATTTCATTACGCTACTCCACAAATACGTTGACGCTAACTCGCTAGAGGGCTTCCTTGAGAACCTAGCCACACGGGTTGACCAGTTGGAGAAAAAGGTCAAATAATCCTACGTGCACTAGAGCACCAGGAAAACTGGCAGAAAGTTTGCTGGCTCCCCCGGCTCGACTCGAACGAGCAACATCCCGGTTAACAGCCGGACGCTCTACCATTGAGCTACGGGGGAATGTTAACCTTATTTTAGCCCAGTTTTAACTTTCTAGCAACCTGGCCCCAGAATGACTAGCTAGTACTAAAGTGCCTCACAGAGGAGTTGCCTTTACCTCTGAGGCTAACCTAGAATCATCTAAGAGGAGGAGAACCAGTGAAAAACACCTACAAGATAGAGGATTTCGAACCATTAACCGCTAGGTTCGTGGTTCGAATCCACGTCGGGGAGCCACTTATTTTCTCATTTTTTAGCATATTTATTTTTCCCAACCGCCCGCCCGTTGGGGGCTGGCGTTTCTCTTAAACACCCCTATTTGAGCACTAGCTATGCCTGTGCTATAATTTTTTCGTAGGAATAAAACTATGTGGGACAGACTGGAACAAATAGAGCGCCGTTACCAGGAGTTAGACCAGCAAATGGCTGCGCCCGAGATAGCCACTGACCTGAAGAAATTGCAAACATTGGCTCGGGAGAAGGCGGGCATTGAGTACGTGGTGACCAGGTACCAGCGGTACAAGGCGACCTCAAGGGAGCTGGAGAAGACAAAGTCAATGCTGACATCCAAGCTTGACGAAGAGATGAGCACCATGGTCAAGCAGGAGATAGAAAAGCTGGAGGCAAAGCTGGAGAGCCAGCTTCAAGGGCTGAAGCTTGCCCTCGTGCCCAAGGATGCCAGTGATGAAAGGGATATCATCATAGAAATCAGGGCGGGGACTGGTGGTGATGAAGCCGGGCTGTTTGCCGCCGACCTCTTTCGCATGTATACCAGGTATGCCCAAGCTAAAGGCTGGGAAGTAGACATTATTGATAGCAATGAGAGCGGCGTCGGTGGCTTCAAGGAGATTATATTTGAGGTAAAGGGTAAGAGTGTCTTCAGCCGTCTGAAGTATGAGCGGGGGGTGCACCGCGTGCAGCGAATACCGGTCACTGAATCTTCGGGCAGGATTCATACCTCAACGGCTACGGTAGCCGTTCTCCCTCAAGCCGATGAAGTGGAGGTGGCAATTAAACCCGATGAGCTTAAAATTGACATTTACCACAGCGGTGGGGCGGGGGGGCAGAATGTAAATAAGGTAGCCACCGCCGTCCGTATTACCCACCTGCCCACCGGAATAGTCGCCGTCTGCCAGGATGAGCGCTCACAGTTGAGAAATAGAAAGAAGGCGATGTCCGTGCTCCGAGCCCGCCTTCTTGATATAAAGCAGCGCAAGCAGGAAGAAGAGATAACCAAACAGCGCCGCTCCCAGGTGGGCACCGGCGAGCGCGCCGAAAAGATAAGGACCTATAATTTTCCCCAGGACCGCATTACCGACCACCGCATCAATCTAAGCTTACATAACCTCCAGGGTGTACTTGATGGCGAGCTTGGCGAGCTCATAGATGCCTTAGCCACCAGCGAGCGGGCAAAGCAACTGGAAGGGCAGCTGGCGTGAGTCTGAAACAAGCTCTTAGCCACGCCCGGGGCATTCTTGCCCGGAAAAATATCGAGGATACCCCTCTGGAATGCGAGATATTATTAAGGCATACCCTGGGTATAAGCCGCACCCAGTTGTATCTGGACCTTGACCGTAAACTTAACCCCGAACAAGAGGCAGCCTTCCGGCGATTCATTGAGCGCCGCCTGGGCGGCGAGCCGGCGGCTTATATCACCGGGCACCGGGAGTTCTACGGCCTTGATTTCTATGTTGACCCCCGCGTCCTTATCCCCCGCCCGGAAAGCGAGCTGCTGGTGGAAGAAGCCCTGCGTCTGGCTCAAAATCATCCCCTGTCCGCTATAGCCGAGGTTG
>Ga0315549_1002105_pt1 | contig 19420 bp, 14 predicted proteins | sample SalMarSW160200MG_FD_203101 | JGI IMG/M metagenome (GOLD analysis project Ga0315549, IMG submission 203101) | Salt marsh sediment microbial communities from the Plum Island Ecosystem LTER, Massachusetts, United States - Salt Marsh Sediment SW1601-200 ... | reverse complement strand
ACTCATCTTCTGAAAGCATGAGAGGGATCTCTGTGCATCCTAAAATTAACCCCTTGATACCATCTTCATCTATCATTCTTTTTGCAATTGTAAGAAAGCTATTTTTGGTTTCTTCTATTATCCTATCAAATATAAGCTCATCAAATAATTTATACTGAATGTAATTTTGCTCGACTTCTTTGGGAACCAAAACTTCAATACCTTTTTTAGAAAATACCTTTGGATAGAAATCGGCCTGCATTGTAAACTTGGTTCCGAAGAGTCCTATTCTTCTTATTCCCTTTTTTCCTGTAATCTTTAATGTTTCTTCAACAATGCTTATCATTGGAATAGGAGATTTCTCCTCCACTTCGTTAAAAACAATGTGCGGCGTATTAGACGCTATTAAAGCAAAGTCAGCTCCAGCTCTATAAAGCGAGGTTACCGCTCCTAACAAATAGCTAATTACATTATTTTTCTCCTTATTAAAATCTTTCATCATATTAGAAAATTTATTTAAATCCAGGCTGTAAGTAATTATTTCAGGAGTACTTCCCTTCAATTTTTCATAAGCAGCCTCGATAATAATACGATAATAGTCTATAGTTGACTCGGGCCCTAACCCACCAACAATTCCTATTTTTTTCAATTTAGCCCCCCCTTCTCTTTTTTTGTAAGCCATATCTTCCAATCTTTCTCAAAGCCTTTTATATCTTTGCCGAGTATGTTAAATACATCTCCATCTTCACATTCTTTTACAATCCGTACTATCATACCGGGAGTATAAAGTTCTTCAATATATTTCACTATTGTCCAACCCCATTGGTAAGACAGTCTCACGTCTTCTTGAATCTCTTTAAATTTAGGAATTTGTTTGTTTTTGAGCCCTTTAAGAACCAACTCCCTAAACTCATCTTCGTATTTCCATTGTTCTGATAAGTAAATTGCCAGACCTTCACCCCACCATCGCTGTTGCACTTCTATCTCAGGTGATAAAAATTCTTCGAATATATGGGTTAGCTCATGAAAGAGTAGCCTTCCATATTCATCTGGACAGTATTCATATATTGAATCCTTTTTATATGCAGAAGGAGAAAGTATAACAAGGTCGGTTCTCTGGGTCTGGGCAATTCTACCGGGTCTCGAAGGTGTTTCGATATCGACCTTTAATAGCTCCTTTACAAGACGGTCAAATTCATTTCTGCCAGGAACTATAACTGCTCTAATGGATGTGAACTTCTCTTTTAAGCGAAAATACAGAGATAGAGATATACACGCTTTCTTTAATGCATTATACGTCTCTTCAACGAAAGCAATGTCTTTCCTTGTATATCCTACCTCTATATAATCTTTGCTAAACCATAAATAATTATCTAACATATTGTTACTGCCCAAGGAACATTATATAAAATTAATCTCCTTACTGATATCCATTCACTTTCTAGTACCTATCTCAATATTAAAGTAATAAGGAAAGGAACTATCAATGTTAGCACAACACCATTGAAAATTGATATAACCGCAAATTCCTTGCCGATAAACTTAGCTATAATTGGAAGTGTTGTATCCATTGATGTTGCGCCACCTGAAGCAATTGGGGCGAGCTTCCCGAAATATTTCACCAGTATTGGTGTAAGGAGTAGGGTTGCGATTTCCCTGGAAATATTAGAAAGCAGAGCAATTACTCCCAATGTTTCATTTCCAAGCTGTGTAATCAAAATACTGGATAGACTGTAATATCCAAAACCCGAACCAACTGCTAAAGAGTCCCTGAACCCAATCTCGGGAATAAAGAAAGAAAATACCCCAGCAAAAGAAAGTGTCCCAATGACCACAGATAATGGAACTAAAACTATTTTAATATTAACATTCTTTACTATCTTCCATGTGTTTCTGTCAGCTCCTATTCCAATGCCAACGAAAAACAGCAGTATATACAGAGCGTAAAGACTAACGTCCATCTTACTTGAAAATTGTCCTAGCAAAGACCCCATTCCGACGAGAATTCCAATCGCAAAGAATGTCAGCATTATTAAACTTTTTCTCATTCTGATTTCCTGAAAAAGATTCTGAAAACAAAGTATGAAGTGATAACACTCCCCAGTATAGCACCAGCGGTAAGGACAATGGCTTGAAAGCCGAGCTTTCCAAAATTCTTAACAATCTCTTCATTTGCACCAACTGAGATTCCCAGAAGCAATAGAAACAAATAGATGAACCATGTAGTTAATCTATCCACAACTATGATCAATCTCTTTCTTTTCTGCAATAAGAAACCAATCAAAACACCAGAAAATAAAAATAAAATTACAACTATCATATGCATTAGTTTAAAAACTGCTTCAAGATAGTTCCAATCATTCTTATAACCTATTCAATATAGAAGCTTAAAATCTCTTGAATATAAAATCAAGCCCAAGTAATTATTATAAAAGAATAGTCACATATGCGTATTTACAAAAGGAGTTACAGTCTAATAAGAAACACACAAAGCTTCGGACTTTAAAACCCTTCGTTAAGATTCGCCTATAAGACGCTTTTGCTCATACATCGATTTATCTGCCTCATCCAGCAGTTTATCAATAGAACAATTAGATCCTGGTGCGCATCTCGCAATTCCTACACTCAATGAAAGTTTATAGGGACGAATATTATTTTTATTATGGGCTCTTAAATTTCTTTCGAAACGGGCAGAAAGTTTTTCACCAAGAGACTCTTTAACTAGCCTTGCAAGAATGACAAACTCATCCCCACCTAAACGAGCAATAATATCTGACTCACGAAAAGTCTTTTTAATGATATTGGTAGTGTCGATCAATGCCTGGTCTCCATTTTGATGGCTAAAGGTATCATTAATGTCCTTAAGTTTGTCCACATCAATAAAAAATAAAATCATATTGTCCTTTGTCCGCTTAGAGACTTTTATAAGTTGCTCAGCATGGGTATAGAATCCTCGACGGTTATAAAGATTCGTAAGTTCATCCCTAAGTGTCATTTCACGAAGTTCTTCCTCTTTTTGTGCGTGTTCTACAAGTTTGGTGATATCTTTTAAGTCAACTATAAAAAAAGTTGCTCCATGTAATTCTGTTTGCGCAACACGCATTTCTGCATTAACAGTTTCTCCTCCGTGTCGTACAATCTCAATCATTTTTGTTTTACCAGGCTTCAGAGGGAAGTCGAACGATTCATCTATTAGCTCTTTTGCAGTACGGCCAAATATTTCTTCTGCAGTTGGATTGGCATATTGTATAACCCCACCACTGTCTACAATGAGTACACCACCTGAACTCTTTTCTATGAGGTCATGAAAACGCGTTTCGCTTTTCTGTAGCTCAGTACTCATCCGACTCAATTCTATACGAAGTCTGTGCCTCTCTATAGCGTAGCGTATGGCACGCACAAGCAACCTACTATCAACTTCTCCCTTAACAAGATAATCCTGTGCTCCCTTTTGAAGTGCTTTGACTGCGAGATCCTCATCCTCGAGCCCTGTATACATCATTACAGGAACCTCTGGAGATGCTTCCTGTAACTTCACAAAGGTTTTGAATCCTTTACTATCCGGTAATCCGAGATCCAACAACACAACATCAACCTTTCTCTCGCCAAGGATTTCTATTCCCGCTGAAAGTTTGTCAGCTGTCACCAGATTGAACGTAAGGTCCGAACTCTCCAGCATTATCTTTATAGCTAAAGCATCGTTAGGATTGTCTTCTATCAGCAAAACTTTAATAGGCTCATCAGCCATTTCTATATCCTCGATAGTAGCTTAACAACTGTAACCCCTTATTTCACATTAATATCAATTAATATATTTCCCGCAAATATATATACCATAGTTGCTAGTTGCCTTAGCATTATATTTGCTCTTCCTGTTTCTTTTCTATTATTTGCTTACTCACATAATGTGGGTAGAAACACCTTTTACTGAATTTTATATAAAAAAGTTTGAATGTCAACATAGTGTGCTTTTAAAAGTGGAAAAGTTCATGCACTTTACGTTCTTAGAGCCGAACATTAGCAAATTGAAAAGTTATAAGGAGAAAATCGGAAAAGTATCCAGGAGAGAAAGTCAAATTAATTCTTAATAGCTACTGACACGTCATCAAACAATATGGCAGGAAATGTTCCTTCATAAGCCTGATGATAAGTATCTTCAATATCAACAACATTTTTCATTGTATTATAAATATTTCCAGAAATCATTGCATCCTTTACACAACCCACTATCTCTCCATCTTCTACACATATACCCGGTGAAAGACCTATTGAAAAATCACCGTTTGGAATGTTACCGCTATGAGCTCCAAGGGCTCCAGCAATTATGATTCCTTTATCAATGGAAGATATAAGTTCGGATAAAGATTTATTACCGCACTTTATATACAAGTGTTCAAGAGAAGGAACTGGTTTTAAGGAAATCGTCTCTCCACCCCACGTGGTAGTTTTGAATCCATGAGCGGTTGGCTTAGCTTTCATTTTTTCAGCATAATACAGGTCATAATAGAAATTTTTAAGGATACCATTCTCAACCAATGAGAAATATTCACAAGGTGTCCCTTCATCATCAAATCCTCGAGCATCCTCCATCTTGTCATTTAAAGGGTCGTCGTAGATGGTAAGTTTCTCATTAAATATCTTCCCCCCTATTTTTTTAGAAACAGGAGACTCCTTCTGATAAATACTCCTACCATTTGTTGAAGTCAAAAGTCTCCACATAAGCACATACATAACTTCCGGCAAGAAAAGAACTTTCATTCTTCCACCCTTTGGGTTTACTTCTTTTAACGACTGGTTATAAGTATCTAAAAGAAAATTTAAATATTCATCAGATGCCTTTTCAAATTTTTTACCAATTAGTAAACGCTGGATTGCAGAATAAGATGCAGGGTAAAGTATCTCAGGTTCAAAAGAGTACATAGAAAACTTCGCTCTTAGGTCGTTACCATTATTATTTATAATCCTTATATCTCTTATTTGGCACTCCACATATAAATTGATTTGGCCTTTGGTCTTCGACGCAAGTATATCATTAACTCTTTTGCCCTCCTCAACCATGATATCACTGGAGAGAGACTCAACAGAAGGGTCGTAAGTATCCAGTTCCGGTGAATCCAAGGTATTAGGAAAATCAAATGCTACTTTAACACCACCGACGAGAGAGCGTAGAGCATTCGAAAGGAGTTCTTCCCTATCAACGAGGTTCTTGGTATACGCAAATCCAAGATTGCCACCCCTTATTATTCTCAGACTGACCCCTGATTGAATTTTAGTATCAATACCTTTTAGTTTTGAATTTTCAAATAGTATTGAATCTGTTCTCTCCTCCAGGGAATATATCTCTACCTTATCACTCATGGTTCTAGCAAGTTCCATCAATTTTTCCATTATTTACCCCCCACAACAACTTTATTTATAAGAATATGGGGTGCACCATTGCAGGAACGAATATTAAGTTGTCCTTTACCGCAACCACCTATCTTACTCAGTTCAAGATCGTCTCCTACAACATTTATATTTTGAAGAGTTTGATATAAATTCCCGGAAATATTAATATCACGTATCATTTCTCCTACTTTCCCATTTTTGACAACATAGCCATATTGTGCACCAAAGGTGAAGTTTTCACCACTTGTTTGACCTCCCTTTGCATCCAAAAGATATAGCCCATCTCCTAGCTTTGCGAGAAGGTCGTTAAAGGTATTGGAGCCAGGTTCGATAAAGATATTTCCCATCCTTATGATGGGAGGATAGCGGTAATCTTCCGCAACGCAATGACCACTTAGTGGTTCGCCAAAGGAAGCTGCTGTCCTCCTGGAATGTAATCGTCCAACAAGAACTCCGTTTTTCATGAGTTGTGTTGGTCTAGACCTTACCCCTTCATCGTCGTATTTGTAGAATCCTAACTGGTTGGGCATTGTTGGATCATCAATAATACTCACTATATCATTCCCTAATTTTGCTCCGATCTGCATCTTCTCTCTCATAGATGGGTTATCTTCAATCAGGTCGGCTTCAGAAAAATGACCAAAGGCTTCATGGGTAAAAACCCCAGCTAAATCGGGATTAAGAATTACGTTGTAAATGTCACCTTCAACAGGCTTCGCCTCTAAAAGATCAAGAACTATAGAAGTCCTTTTTTCAAATTCCTCTTCTTGACCTCGGAGTATTGCAAACCCATTACTTCCTCCAGTTCTAACTCTAACACTCTGGAATATATTCCCGTCGCTCGAAGTAATTGTTCCGCCAATCATAGTTGTTACTAAGTCCTCTCTAATCTCGCTCCCTTCGGTACTCAAAAAATATTTTTCACGTATAACTTCCCTGTAACCTACATTCGTTGTGGTAATTCCTTTGCATTTCAAGGGGATACTGTTGTATTTCCCAGTTAATTCAAGTTTCTCATCAATTGAAATTTCTCTAGGGTCCTCATTGAGTTTGGGTATAAATGTGTCTTTTACTACCTCGGCCTTTGCAAACCCCACAGGGTTTTCAATATTTTCAGAGATTAGCATTGTATTTCGAACGGCTTTTGGGACAGCTTCTTCAGCATCTTTTTCCCTGGTAAAGGCAACGGAGGATAGACCTCCATTTTTTAAAACCCTTATAATATGACCATCAGTTGAATTAGAGCTGATCGTTGTTAATTCTTTTCCATTAAATACGATTTGGGTCTCTTTTTTTATTTCATAGCGGATATCTGCATAGTCAGCATCTACTTTAGAAAGTATGGATTTTAAACTTTCAAACATTTTGTCTCCTTATTTTACTAGACAAAATCATACAGTTGAAATGTCAATATACAAATATTGAGATGTATTAGGTGGATGAACCAAATAATGAACGAGTGTCTGCTTTTTCACTGTTTTATTCCTTTTCATCCTTCAAATAGCGGTCAAACCAGCGAAGTATATGCTTTAGTCGCTGTATCCGTCGGTCTGTACGTCCTCCACGGGAAAGTCCATGTGGCTCATCTGGAAACCTCACCATTTCTGTATCTATACCAAGTTTCTTTAGTGCTATGAAAACTTGCTCCCCCTGCTCGATTGCGCATCGTAAATCCTGTTCGCTGTGGATGATGAGGGTGGGTGTCTTAGCATTGCCAATATATTTCATAGGCGATTGCTGCCAGAAGTTTTTCCAACTCTCCCATGGAGGTTTATCTCCAAACTCCGCCTGAAAAACCCAATTGAAGTCACTAGAACCCCACATACTGATTAGGTTGCTAACACTCCTCTGCGTAACCGCTGCCTTAAATCGGTCTGTATGCCCAATAATCCAGTTGGTCATATAGCCACCATAACTGCCCCCGGTGACACCCATTCTCTTCTTATCAATATAAGGTTTTTTCTGAATGAAGTCAGTCCATGCCATCAAATCATCATAATCCACAGTGCCCCAGTTATTCCAGATGGACTTTGAGTGTTCTTCTCCATAACCCTGTCCACCTCTGGGGTTACAGAAATAAACGACATAACCCTCAGCTGCCAAAAAGAAAAACTCATGCATATAGAAGTTGCCGTACTGTACTCTTGGCCCACCATGAATCTCCAGAATGGAGGGATACTTCTTCGATTTATCAAAGCCGGGTGGCTTTAGAATCCAACCCTGTAAATCATTATTATTAGCCCCCTTGAACCAGATTTCTTCTATTTCTCCAAGGTTTATAGCCTCTAAGAGATTCCCATTCAATTTGGTCAGTCTTTTTGAAATTCCAGATCTCCGGTCACGAACCCATATCTCTCCTGGATCCTTCATATCAGCATGGAAATATGCAAGCTTTGTTTGCTTTCCATCAAAATTGAATGAACCTACAATTCCCTTATCCCCTATGATAGTTTGAAGACTATCACTATCACCTTTCCGGGATATCGATTTAAGAATAGTATTTCCGTGATGAGAAACCTGAAAATAGATACTCTCACTATCCTTTGACCATACTGGAGGCATATCAAAAGACCCGACTTTCAAATCGTTAATTGTATCGTTGCCTACATTGAAATCAAACTTTTTCGTCAAATTTCTCGCTTTACGGTTACCGTCAACAGGAATCACCCATAGAGAATTTGATTTCCACCACTTATTTTTGCCCTCTCTTCCAAAGTATGCAATCCATCTCCCATCTGGCGAAAAAACAGGATGAGCTTTTGGACCCGACGGCGTTTCCATCTTATGTATTCTTCCATGGTTTGACGGAATTATGAATATATCTATAGCATCAGGATCAAGATCAGGGTCTTTGCTTCTGTTCGAACAGAAGATGATTTTTTTACTGTCCTGGGACCACCGAGGATAGTACTCGTCATAGACTTCACTATCTGTCAATTGTTTTGCCTTACCGGTTCGACTATTAACTATCCAGATATGCCAGCGTTCTTTTGGTAAAAATCCTGATCCATCTTCTTTAAAAAATGCTCGTGTTATTTGGCGTGAAACGACTCCTAACTTCTTCATTTGCTCGTTTTTTTCGCGTTCAATTTCCTCTTTGTCCTTTTTCCGTAAGTTGCAGACAAACTGCTTTCCGTCCGGCGACCACTCAAATCCTCCGATAGTCCCTTTAAAATCTGTTATTTTTCTGGCCTCTCCACCATAGAATGGAATGATATAGATCTGTTCCTGTTTTTCATCATTTCGATTAGATAAAAAGGCAATCTCATTACCATCAGACGACCATTTCGGATGTCTATCTATCCAATCGCCAAAGGTAAACTGCCTTGTAGGCCCTCTGTCTGTAGGAACAATCCATAGATTGGAGTATTTCTTTTCAGTCTTTTTATCCACCCGCTGAACACAGAATACCACATATCTTCCATCTGGAGAGATCTGTGAATCAAAGCTTAATTTAAAATGATAAAGATCCTCCGCCTTGATATGCCTTATTTTCTTTTTACTCATATCACCCCCACCTTGTAATGCTTCTTAAAAACCATAAATATTGAATACTTCTTTAGTGTATCCTGTCTTTCATTCCGAGTTGATTATAAATAAAATATAAGTGTTTGCACATTTTATGTCAAGTAATCTGTAATAAAAGCAGGAGGTATTACGTCTTGACTTTATATTCAAGAAATTTTATAATATCAAAAAAAGGAGGTAAGTGTATGGAGGAAATCATTGAAAAAATAATTCTTGCTGGGCTTGGTGCCATATCTATCACAAGGGAAAAAGCAGAGAAGATAGTACAAGATCTTGTGCAAAAGGGAGAGATCGCAAAAGAAGAACAACCAGAATTCGTTAAAAAACTTCTGGAAAGAAGCAAACTAACAAGAAAAGAGATTGAGGACATAATTGAAGAGTCCGTAGCAAATGTTTTACATAGAATGAATATCCCAACAAAATCTGATATAAATGCCCTTGTGGACAGAATTGAAGCATTAGAGAAAAAGATAAAGAAGAGGTAGTTAGGCAAAATGGTGAAATGATACCCGTTAATAGGGGATTAAAAAATATAAGAAGACTCCGACAAATCATTGGGGTATTCATCAAATATGGATTTAAGGATATAGTATATCGACTCCCTCGAGCAAGAAGTTTTATTCCTTCTAGAATTCAAAGCCGATTCCTTAGGGGTTCAAGCGCGGAAAGACTGCGCCTTGCCCTCCAGGAGCTCGGGCCAACCTTTATAAAATTAGGTCAAATTCTTTCTGTTAGGACAGATATCTTTCCGGAGGAGTTCCTTAAGGAACTCTCAAGACTCCAGGATGAAGTAGAATCAATACCTTTTAAAGAGGTTAGAGGAGTTATTGAAAAGGAATTAAATGCACCGATAACGACGCTATTTACTTCTTTCGGCCAAAAAGCCATTGCATCTGCTTCTCTTGCTCAAGTTCACAGAGCAACCACTAAAGAAAACAATAAAGTTGTAGTCAAGGTTCAGCGTCCAACTGTTAAGGAAATCATTGAAACGGACCTCTCGATACTTGAAGCAATTGCTGGTTGGATAGAAAAGGAAATTCAGGAGTCAAGGTCGTATGAACCATTATCACTGACAAAGGAACTAAAAAGGAATTTAATATCCGAACTTAGATTTACCGAAGAAGGCAGGGCTATAGATAGATTTAGCCACAACTTCAAGGATGATGACTCTGTTGTCATCCCACAAGTGTTCTGGGAACTTTCAACTTCGAAGGTTCTCACAATGGAATATATAAAGGGAATAAAGATTACAGATCCTTCCGTCCCCAAAAAAACAGGCCTTTCTAAGAAAGACGTTGTTCAAAGAGGAACAGATTTTGTTTTCAAACAGATATTTGAACATAGATTTTTCCATGCAGACCCCCATCCAGGTAATATACTCATCACAAAAGATGGAAAAATCGCGCTCCTGGATTTCGGTCTTACAGGCACCCTGGATGATGAAACATTAGATCTACTGGGAGAATTATTAATAGCAGGAAATAGCAAAAACGTAAATAGAATTATGGAAGCATTTATGGAACTCGGGATAGCAAAGGAAAAAGTGAACAAAAGAGAACTGAAATCCGATTTACACAGCTTTGTTGATAAATATTATGGAATGACACTTTCTCAAATTTATCTAAAGGATTTTTTTAACGACTCATTTAAAATTACTCGGAAATATGGATTGAAAATGCCAAGAGGCTTACTATTACTTGGGAAAACGGTATCTACCCTGGAAGGGGTAGTTCTTCAACTTGATCCTGAATTTAATATAATAGAGGAGTTAAAACCGTACATAAGTCATCTAATAAAACAACGATATAGCCTGAAGCATCTTCTCGGAAATGCGGCTAAGATTCTCCGGGCTTATTACAGCCTTTTAAAAAAACTCCCTGATGATTTAACTTCGATCTTAAGAGAAATACGTGATGGAACACTCAAAGTTGAATTTGAGCACAGGGGATTAGAGAACCTGATTTTCCACGGGGAGAGATCTGCCAATAGGTTGTCTCTCAGTCTAATAATCGCAGCACTTATCGTTGGTTCTGCTCTAATTTTGCAGACCGGAAAACTCTTTCTTCTCGGTGTCCTTGGTTTTACAGTTGCAGGTATCTTTGGAGTTGGGCTAATAATCTCAGTATTAAGATCAAGAAGGTTATAAAACTTCTATAACTTCGGAAACATCTTGGTTAATTTGTCTTTTTCTTCGCCTCAATAAGTCTCTGATCTACTTTATAGAATATTTCATCTTCTCCCATTCTCGACCTTGATTCATACTCTGCAACCGCATAGGAGCATGAAAACTTAATTTTAGTGTTTTTATTAATTTTAAGTTCGCCGCTAAATTTCTTTGCGATTCTGTTCCCTATATCCCTCGCCTGTTCTTCGGAGGCTTTGGGTAATATCAAAATGAATTCGTCTCCACCCCATCTGGCAGAAACGTCAAAGGGCCTGGAATAATTCTTTATAGTTTTTGCAAAATTCTTCAATACTTCATCTCCAATCTTATGCCCAAAATTATCATTGACGTTCTTCAGTTGGTCAACATCAAACATAACGAGTGAAAAGCACTGGTTTGTTCTATCCGCCCTGGAAACCTCTTCCTTAAGTCTAGATTCAAAATGCCTTCTTGTATATAAATTAGTTAATGGATCCCTGATAGAAATCATATACATCATGGCATTGCTTAAACTTACGGATGCCTGTTCAGCAATATTCTGAACTATCGCAATTTCATCCTCGCCAAACTTCCTATCTGTAGTTATCTCTATAAATCCTAATTCTCTGTTTCCACTCTCCAGGGGAATTATTGTATTTCCTCGACGCGCTTTTATTTTGTCAGGACGTTGTTTCTTTACTACCTCACCATCGTACGTGTGCGAATATTCTTTTTTATCATAGACGCTTTTAATACAAATGGAACAGACTTTAGGTTTTAATATATTATAGATTTCTTTGAGCACTGTATCCATTAAAGTGTTCAGTTGAAGAATGCTGCTCAAATTTCTGGAAATCTTATTTAATCTGGAAATATCTTTTAGACTTTTTATAAGTTTTTCCTGATAATTTGACATTACCTTCCCAAGAATTGATAATAATAGTATTCCAATAATAAATGGAACTGTGTGTATAAACCCATTACTATCATAAAGAAAATACATAGAGATTCCAAAGGGATACACCCCAATTTCAATTAGGTCAGTCTTTAATCCCTCTCTTTTTAAATACCTAAAGTATTCATTACCCGAAAGCACAGTATAAATTGAAAAGAAAATCTCGTTCAGAAAGATTAAAATCAAAATCCCAACAATCATTGCTATCCACTCACCAATATTCCTTAATAAACTCAAATATATAACACCAACAATTAGATATAAGAAACCGTATACACCAGCATTGTAAAAACCAAGTCTTACTTGATTAAAGAAGTATTTTCTATCTTTAACTTTTATAGTAAAGAAGGCTCTATAAAACCATATTACCAGTTCTACCAAAATAGCTGTTAGACTGGCAGTAATTGGACCGAACATAAGTAAAAAGAAATAATATATAGCAATTTCAAAGGATATCATAGCCCCGCCTATAACTATCCCAAGATAAGATGAAATTAGAGCCAGAGCAAAATAAATTACATACTCATGTGAGGGGGGGAATAAAAAACTCGTCCTTAATGCTATAAAAAGAGGTATTCCAATTCCCGCTAAAACAATAATTAATTGATAAATCGGGAAAGCATTTTTTCTCATTATTGATATTATAATATTGTTTTTTTAGTTTTTTGTCAAGGTTTTAATAAAATTTTGCCCTTTAAATTGTAGATTTTTCAGGAAGGGGTGTTCAATTGAACGCCCCATTACTAATGTGAGAATCAGTCTAAAAACTATCTAATCAGCATTATCTTTTGCGTGGACTTTAATGATGGGCTCTCCATCATAATGAAATAGATACCAGATGGGAAACTCATATGTTTAAGTGAAACCTGGTAATATCCGGGTTCATGGGTCTTATCCACCAGTATAGTTACTCTCCTTCCCAGTTGGTCAAAAAGGGAAATGGTAACTCGAGCTCTCTCTGGAATTGCATATTGGATGGATATCTTTCCTCTAGTGACACCAGGCACGGTGAGTTTAAACCCGATTGGGCTCTCACCTTCTTCTATTCCTGTATTTAGTCCCCCCCATGTAGAAGGACAATCAAACAATGTAAACCCTCCCCCTGAGGATACCCAGTCATACCCATCATTGGGTCCAGCACCATCAGGATACCTTTGGAAGGAGAAGTCATTGTCCTCCCCATACCATCCTAATTGGTCTATTCTAACTGAATCATCAGTGAATAAATAACAGACATCACAGTCGGTAAAATTTACAGTGGCACTCAAATCAACATCGCAATCAAGAACGGCAAAACCACCAGCGGGAACAGTTATATCTGTAACAATAGATTCATAATCATCTCCATCAGAAAGGAACCATCCCTGTATATCATAAGGAGTACCCGTTGGATTATACAATTCCACGCTATCTCCCCCACTAGTAGGACAAGGTCGGATTTCATTGATGATTAGAGAACTGCCCAGCAAAACGGAATTAGGATCATTGGGAGCTTCTAGCGTGGGACTCCCATCAAGGTTGAAATCTCTTGCATCATCATCTGTGTCCAATCCGTCTGCTATTCGTGAGGTAGAGAAGTACGAAGGGCAGAGGGGGGCTCCGCCCTTATTTCCATATCCAACCATATCAACGGTATCTTTAGCCGTATTAACGAGACATATAATATCACCATCATTATCTAAATCAAACTCAACAAGTAGAGTATCGTAACCATGTGTTCCTATTGTTCTGCCATTCAGAGATCTCTCATGGGAACTTGAGTTTAGGATCTTCCATCCAGCAAGGTTAACAGAGGATTCACCAGTATTATATAGTTCAACTAATTCTTTACTAGTTCCACCTTTAGCGACAAATTCGTTGATTTTTACCTGCGCATCGGCAGTGATGTCAATTGACAACAAAACAACTATCATCCAAACAAAATATTTTTTCATAATTACTTCCTTTTGTAGCAGCATAGTCTTTTTTTTAAGCCTGTAAAGGGCTTTCTTCGTTTATAATCTGGAAGTTTACGAATTACACTTGAACTTTTTTCCATTTTCAATATTATAATCATATTAAGTTATCGCTCTTTATGAAAAACGTGAGGTTTTTATGAAATTTTTTGAGGGTTATAGAAAAGGTAAAATTTGGATAAGAAGTCAAATGGGCTCTTCGGAGTTAATTTTAATAACTCCATTCTCTTCAATAAATCTAAATAACCAGACAATAAAACAATGGGATCCTCTAAAAACCTATCCCTACGAAGACCTCACTATCTCTGAGCATGGATATCTTATAATTGAAAGAAATTCAATCATACAAACTTAACCTATTTGGAGGGAGCAAATGTCTTCTGTCAAAATAGAAAATGTAACAAAAAAATTCGGTAATGTTGTCGCAGTAAAAAATTTATCACTGGATATAGGAGAGAGAGAATTTATGGTCTTCCTTGGTCCCTCAGGTTGTGGTAAAACCACAATCCTTCGAATTGTAGCAGGTCTTGAAAGCCCCACAGAAGGGAAAATATATATAGAGGATAAAGATGTCACTAAACTAAGTCCAAAACAGCGGAATATTGCCATGGTCTTTCAATCCTATTCACTGTATCCTCATATGACCGCTTATGACAACATTGCATTTCCCTTGAGGATTGCAAAAGAGAAAAAAGAAATGATAAAGAAACGTGTTATAGAAACGGCACAACTACTTAGTATAGAGGATCTTCTCCATAAAAAGCCCAGAGAAATGTCCGGCGGTCAGAGTCAAAGGGTAGCCGTTGGACGGGCCATTGTAAGGGAACCAACGCTTTTCCTTTTTGACGAACCGTTATCCAATTTAGATGCAAAACTGAGGGTTCAGATGCGAGCGGAACTTGCGCGTTTGCACAATGAAATAGGAATCACCTCTGTATACGTTACCCATGATCAGGTCGAGGCAATGACTCTCGGGCAAAGGATCGCCGTGCTCAAAGATGGGGTGCTTCAACAAGTAGGAAAACCAATGGAAGTGTATGAGAATCCGAGCAATGCATTTGTTGCATCTTTCTTAGGTTCACCTGCAATGAATCTCCTGGAAACGGAAAAATTCGAGTTTCTATCTAACTATGGTAAGGGCAGAATTGTGGGAATACGGCCTGAGGATATAGAAATTGTAGAATCTGGAATAGAAACCACACTTGATGTAGCCGAGGTGATAGGGGGTGAAATCATCCTTTATCTAAAGTTAAACGGTGAAACTATAACAGTGAAAACTGGTGCAATCGAGCAATCACGTCTTAGTCCGGACACAAAATTCAACATCAGATTAAAAAAAGATAAGATATACCTATTCAACGCGGACACGGGGGAAAGAATAAGAGAATGAGATTTCGTAGCCGAACTTCGGGTGGGGAGTGGCTTTTATCAGTGATTATCTATATCTAAGTCTTGGGAGTGTTGCTGGGTCTTTTAATCAGTTAAAATCTGTGTTTATATGTGTCTAATTTTCCTCTGTATCAATATAATCTGGCTCTTGACTTGTGATTACATTCGTCTAAATTAAACCGAACTTATACGAAAGAAGGTCTAAGAATGTTAAGACTCGTTAATATTGAATACTCTATTGGGAAGCGAACTTTATTTTCAGAAGTAAACCTGAATATAAATCTACACGATAGATTTGGACTGATTGGTGCTAATGGCACCGGCAAGACAACCCTGTTACGTATTATTAAAGGTGATATCACACCAAATGCAGGCCGTATCGAAAAAACATCCAGCATAAATATAGGATATCTACCCCAGGAAGAAATTGTTTTACATGGAAATGCATTGATTGGTGAAGTATTGAAGGATTATAATTCTCACATCAGCAATTTATCCCACTTGAGAGAGTTAATCAGTGAAAATTCTCATTCAAAAGAATTAATGAAGAAATATGAAGCTGCCGAAGATAACTTCCATAAACTTGGCGGCTATGCTTATGCATCCGAAGCTTACAAAGTAATTTCTGGATTAGGTTTTGTCCAGACTGACCACAAAAAACCGGTCCAGGAATTCTCAAGCGGCTGGCAGATGCGAATTATCCTGGCACGGCTCCTCCTAAAAAAGTGCGATTTATTATTACTTGATGAGCCAACGAATCATCTGGATATAGAGTCACTACAGTGGCTTGAAAATTATCTGCAGAATTTTAGCAATGCAATGATAATAGTATCTCATGATCGCTATTTTCTTGATAAAATTCTTGAGGCTTCAAGCGGTATGAGTGGTATCCTGGAACTTGATTTGGGCACATTTCGAAAATATCACACGAATTACACTGGTTATCTCCGTGAATCAGAGATGCGAAAACAAAGATTAATTCAACTTGCAGAAACACAGAGAAAAAGAATCGCAGAGATTAAAGATTTTATTGAGCGAAATAGAGCAAATAAGGCAAGGGCAAGACTTGTCAAAAGCCGTGAAAAATATCTCAAGCGTATGGAGTTTATTCAAGCTGAAAGAGAGAGAAAAAAAATTAAATTGAATTTCCCCGTTTCCGAAATACATAGTCAACGGCTTGTCGAGTTGAAGAAAATAAGCAAGGGTTACGATGGAAAAATGGTCTTTAAGGATATAAACTTGTTAATTCAAAAAGATGATAAGATCGCACTTATTGGTAAAAATGGTGCTGGAAAATCCACACTCTGTAGAATCATTGCTGGATATGAAAAACCGTCAGGGGGTGAGAGAGAAGTTAGTAAAAAATTGAAAATTGCTGCATTCTCACATGAAATTTTACTAAAGGTTAATCCCAGGAATACAGTTCTCGACGAGGTTGCAAAAGATGCTAAAGATGAAGTAAGTCAAAACATCCGTAATTTTCTTGGCCTTTTCCTCTTTTCAGGAGATGATGTTTTCAAAAAAGTTGGGGTATTAAGCGGAGGAGAAAAAACAAGACTTATTATTTTACAGGCAATGATAGAGCCTTCAAATCTTTTGATCCTTGACGAACCGACGTACCATCTTGATAGGGATTCATCCGATGCAATAAAAAAGGCTATAAAATCCTATAACGGAACAGTTATCTTAGTCACTCATAATCGAGATTTGATTGAATCATTTGCCACTAAGATACTTGAGTTGAAGGATGGACACCTAAATTCTTATGAGGGGGATTTCTCGTATTATCAATGGAAAAGGAAGAGTGATGATGTATTCCAGTCCACCAGGAAGGAATCAAAAGGTAAAAAATCACATTCTGAGATAATAAAGGAGCAAATTATCCAAAAAAGCAAAAGACGTGATGAATTGCGTAATATCTTTACTCGCCCTTCCCTTGCCAATAACCCCAAAAAGGCAAGAAAACTCTTTAAAGAATACCATCGACTGACTGAAGAGATAGAAGAGTTGGAGAAGACGCTGGAGAAGAACTAATTTCTGAGTTCGGAGTGCTGGGTTTTAAAGTTAATTAGTCGATTAGTTAATTCGTTAATTAGTAAAAATAGTCAAATAAAACCAAAACCTCTAAAAACCCAATAAACTCATTCACTCATCCATCCAATCCTTGACATTTAGTCCAACTTAGCTAATCTTTAATATAAGGAGAAATTATGGGCTTGATATTAATGTTCTTAACTGCTTCTACCGGTTATTCTCAAAATTACAAAATTCTTAGGGAAGGGATGGTAGAAGACCAGATAATCGCGCGCGGGGTCAAGGATCGTTCGGTAATACAGGCAATGCTAACAGTAAAGAGACACCTCTTCGTTTCAAAAAAGTATCAGCCATTTGCTTATGAAGATTATCCTCTACCTATCCCATATAATCAGACGATCTCACAGCCCTATATCGTTGCACTTATGGCTGAATTACTCAGCGTTAAAAAGAAAGATAAAGTCCTTGAAATTGGAACAGGTTCTGGGTATCAAGCAGCCATACTATCCCTCCTTGCCGATTCAGTCTTCACAATCGAGATAATCTGTGAACTTGCAAAATCTGCAGAAGAGAGATTGAAAGAACTTGACTACGATAATGTTATCGTAAAATGTGGTGACGGTTATAAAGGATGGAAAGAACACGCTCCTTTTGACGGCATCATTGTCACCTGTGCCCCAGAAGAAATCCCTCCCCCATTGTTGGAACAACTTGCCATTGGTGGTAGATTAGTAATACCGGTTGGTTCATACTATCAGAACCTAATGCTCGTTACTAAGGACTCTGCTGGGATAACAAAAAAGAATATCATTCCAGTCCGCTTCGTTCCCATGACCGGTGAACATTGACAGCGTAAATTTAATAATTTACGCTTCATTGAAAATTGCAAATTGTAAATTGTAAAATCTTCACCTCACTTTATCTCTCTGCAAAGACGCAAATAAACTCTAAAACCCTACAAACTCAATTAGACACAGAGAAATTTAGATTGTCCAAAGTCCTGAGTCCAGTGTCCGAAGTCCAATTATAAAGAAAATGTTGAATTGGTGAATGGTTAAACGGTTAAACTTAATCTACTAATTTACTTATCATCAAACGCTAATTACCAACATCTAAATACTATACCCTACTTTCGACTTACGACTCGTGACACAAGACTTTATGACTCAGGCGTAAGACCTAAATCCCAACCCCTACATCCTAATCCCTTAGTGAAAACACAGATTGAAACAGACTTTTTGATTATTGCTCAAAAATTCAAAGAAGACCTGACCCCTATCTTCGACCCTTATTTTCCTATGTAACTCAATATACGCTCCTTGACAAAACTACTTAATTTATGCAATATATTACCTACAAAGTAATGAAACAGATATAGGAGGTAGAAAATTAACATAAAAACACTTGGGCGCATAAGTGCAAATTTGATTACGAAACTATATGAAGCTGATAAAGTTATATTTACAATAGATGATGTAGTAGATATCACTAAATTAGAAAGAGGAAACGCTACTAAGTTGATTCACGACCTGGTTAAAAGGAATGTCATTTCACGTCTAAAATCAGGTAAATATATTATTATTCCTCAAGAACTGGGCAGAAGTGATACTTACATTGGGAATTGGTATGTAGTCGTAAGGGAAATTGTAAAAAGCCCTGATTACTATGTTTCTCACTACAGCGCTATGGAGATACATAATATGATTATTCACCCATTAACAAAAGTCTATATATCCACTCCAAAACAAGAATATAAGAAATGTAGAAAAGTTGGAAATGTGACTTTTGAATTTATATATATAAAACCGAATTTTATTTGGGGAATAGAAAACAATTGGGTGACTAAATCTGAACAGGTTAGAGTTAGTAACATAGAAAGAACTATTATTGATTGTTTATATAATCCAAAATTTTGTGGTGGTGTCTTGGAAGTAGTAAAAGGATTATGGGCTCAAAAAGATAAAATTGAATTTGAAAAATTGCAACGATATGCTTTAAAGTTCAATAAAATTAATGTAATTAAAAGAATAGGATATATTCTGGAGACTT
>Ga0315549_1002102_pt1 | contig 19437 bp, 20 predicted proteins | sample SalMarSW160200MG_FD_203101 | JGI IMG/M metagenome (GOLD analysis project Ga0315549, IMG submission 203101) | Salt marsh sediment microbial communities from the Plum Island Ecosystem LTER, Massachusetts, United States - Salt Marsh Sediment SW1601-200 ... | reverse complement strand
AAAAACAGGCTAGATTTCATCGCTGTCCCTTTTGCTAAAATAGGTTATATCATGATGCTCAACATAGCCGCATTCCTTAAACAGTTTTTTTGATATAGCATTGTAATCTTCAATCAAGGCGCAGAAAATTCTAATGCCGTGCTTTCTCAGTGTTCTTTCGGATTCAGCAATCAAAGCCTTAGCGATTCCACGATGCCTATGATCTGGGTCTACAGCCAAGCGGTTTATCCAACCTTTTCGTATGTCGCAGCTTGTAATAACTACGCCGACAAGACTGTTGTCTTCGAAGGCTCCAAGGAAGAAGTCAGGGTTTGCCTTCATTTCTACTGCTATTGCTTCTCTGCTGTCTCTTCCCTTTGGTTTGAAGGGTAATTTCGCAGTAAGCCAGAGGCTAATCATTTCTTTGTAGTCTTTTATTGTTAGTCTTCGAATTTCCATGTAAACACGCTGTTGGACTTAACCTTCGCTTTCAACCTCTTTTACGACGTCTCCAAGTATTTCTAATGCCGCATCAACAAGCTCTTTCGTAATGTTAAGTGGTGGGGCAATTCTGATTGTTGAGGACCCACATGTGATGACAGCGACTCCGCGTTTCCACGAGCGTTTCATGATTTCCGCCGCCTTCTTAGGTGCTGGATTCTTAGTCTCTTTGTTTTCCACGATTTCCATGCCTATCATCAAGCCTTTGCCTCTTACATCGCCTACAATTTCGCTTTGCTGTTTCAATTCTTCAAGTCGCTTCATAATGTAAGCACCTTGCACGGTTGCGTTTTCTAGAAGCCCTTCTTCTCTTATGACGTCGATAACCGCGTTTGCTGCAACGCATGAAAGAGGGTTGCCGCCGAACGTGCTTGCATGAGAGCCGCCAACCCAATCCATAACTTTTGATTTGGCAATAGTTGCGCCTAGTGGTAGCCCAGAGGCTAATGCTTTGGCACTGCACAAAATGTCAGGCTCAACACCCCAGTGTTCAATCGCAAACCATTTTCCAGTTCTACCCATGCCAGCTTGCACCTCATCGTCTATAAGCAGTATACTGTACCTGTCAGCAAGCTTCTTTAGCCGCTGGAAGTATTCAGGTGGTGGAACAACGTATCCGCCTTCGCCTTGAATTGGCTCAAAGAGTATTGCTGCAACTTCCTCGGGAGGTACGTATTTCTGTAAAATAAATTCGTCGATGAAGTCTATGCACCAGTAGTGGCAGTCAGGATAGGTTAGCTTGAAGGGACAACGGTAACAGTAGGGATACGGCACGTGGGTAACACCTGGCATCAGAGGGAAGAAGTATCGCTTTTGAGTTGGCTTGCTTGCAGTGAAGGATAAGGCTCCGATTGTGCGCCCATGAAAAGCGCTTATGAAGCTGATAAATCGTTGTTTGCGTGTGTGCCACTTTGCAAGCTTGACGGCTGCTTCAACTGACTCGGCACCACTGTTGCCAAAATAAACTTTTTTGTCAAAGCTTCCAGGCGCAATCTGAACAAGTTTTTCCGCAAGGTTGACAACTTCAGCATAGAAAAAGTCGGTGTTTGAATAATGCAAGAAACGGCCGCATTGATTCTTTATGGCTGCAACCACTTTGGGATGATTGTGACCGACATTTAGGCACACTAGACCCGAGTTGAAGTCTATGTATTCGTTTCCGTCCACGTCCCTCACTATGCAGCCTCTTCCCGATTCGACAACAAGCGGGTAAAACCGCCCATAAGACGGCGAAATCACGTTCTCATCTTTTTTGACAAGTTCTCTGGCTTTAGGGCCTGGTGGAGTAACAATTATTTTGGGATAAGCACTCATTTTTCTTCACCTTCGGAGACTAACGATTAGAAAAGACAGTTTTATATAACTTTCTAAGTAAAAGATGACGTTTTATAGGATCAGAAAAAGGAAAAGAGAGGTTTCGCGCGCGTAGATGGGTATCAGATTATATAGCCTGTAGAGTGGAGATGTCTCCCGCAAAACCCCCTTTTTCTCACACAAGGCCTACTTAGAATCGATTAGGCTCTTTTTAAAATTAAACGGCACACCATTTCTATCCGTTCTTTCATGATCTCCAATTAGTGGTCTTTGTGCCGGAAGAACGAGATCTTGACACAGATTTCGGACGAAACTAGATCGTTTCTTGAGCGCTTCTCCCAATTTTACCGCTGTCAAGACGATTACTATCGTTTCTTGGGAATTGAAGTAATGTTTAGGATCATCAGGAGATCCATAAAGGTGCTTGGCAGGCACATAGGCTATCTCATTGAACATCATCAATTTCCTGAGAAGCTCCATATCAGCATCATCATTCTTCAGGAGAGCAGCGATATTTCTTCCAAGTGGCATTTTGTAATATTGACCTTCAAGCTCGAATCTTAATTCCTTAACCATAAGATCCAAGTATGAACCCATCTGCTCTACCACAAAACGAGAAGTCCTAGGTAGAAACTTCAACTCATGGTGTATATAATAAAGAGGACGCTTCGGACGAGTCGGAATTATCAATTGAAGCCTGCTGATTGCCATTCGTTTTTGTTTCTTGGATCCAATGAGTTGAGCAGCAATCTCTTGAACCTCTCTCCATTCAGTTGGATCAAACACTTTGAAGGCAAGTTCTTGAACATTCGGATTTATGTCTAAATCTCTCATACAGAAGAAAATATGATCCCACTGTTTTATAGGTTAGTACACGCCGTGGAAAGTGATAGCAAATGATGAAAGGTGACTCGGCAATTGCCTATCATCGAATAAGAACGCCATAGTCTTAGACAGCAAATTATATGTGGTGAGATCTAGTTAGTCGATATAAAGTAGAGGAGGGAGCTGAGATCACAACCCAAGAGAAGATTTCGCTCTTACAACCATCTTCAGTTGACATGGTTTCACCATCTGAGATTCTCCCAAATCCTGAAAACCCAAGAATGTTTTTTCCTCTTTAACAGCTTTTTCTGCTGGTTTCTTTTCCGTCTTTTTTTCTTCTTCTGTCGTGTTCTATCTCCTTCTTCGTTCATTCATATACATAGCTAAGCGAAGTAGAATGTACCACCATGCTGAACCTTTTTATGTTTTTCCATGTCGCACACAACCAAAACATTGACAGAAGCGCCTAAGCCTACAAGCTTCCAATTTCTATTCCTTTTTCAAAGGCAACCCTATTTATTTCAAACAGCTGCTTTTTCTTTTCCCCTAAAACTTTTTGGAGTGCTTCCAGAATGTTTCCTTTTGTTACAACTTTTGTGCGAGCAATATAGGCACCTAACAATACCATATTAGCCGCTCTATCGCTGCCGATTTCGAAAGCTATTTTGTTTGCCGGAGCCTTAACCACGGTTATGTCATTTCTCTTAGTTCCACGAGTAATCAGAGAGGAATTTATTATCAACAACCCGCCTGTTTTCAGTCGAGGTTCAAAAGCATCCAACGACGGATTATTCATCACAATCAGGGCATGAGGAGAAGTTATGACAGGTGACCCAATCACTTCGTCGGATACGACAACAGTGCAGTTCGCAGTGCCCCCACGCATCTCAGGACCATACGAAGGAATCCACGTTACGCTTCTCCCTTCTTTCATCGCAGCATAAGCCAACAATCTTCCAATAAATAGAACACCTTGTCCGCCGAACCCAGCCATTATAACGTTTTCATAAAGCGACTTCATTTTTTCACTTCACCAATTTTTCACTCTTAGGAACCTTGAACTCGCCTACAGGGAAGGTTGGAATCATATTTTCTTCAACCCATTTAGTTGCTTCTGCAGGAGATATTCCCCAGCCCGTTGGACACGGCGACAGAAACTCTACCAAAGAAAAACCTAATCCGTTTATTTGAACTTCGAAAGCCTTTTTTAACGCTTTTTTAGCCGCTATAATCGCTCTCGGATTGTGCACAGCCACACGCGCAATATAGGTTGCGCCTTCTAAAGTAGCAAGCATTTCCGCTATTCTAATCGGATACCCTTCTCTTTTAGGAGAGCGTCCAAGAGGACAAGTTGTTGTCCTTTGACCCAATATTGTTGTGGGCGCCATTTGCCCACCAGTCATTCCATAGATTGCATTATTCAAAAAAAGCACAGTGATATTTTCTCCCCGATTTGCTGCATGAATGATCTCAGCCGTTCCGATAGATGCTAGGTCGCCGTCTCCTTGATAAGTAAAAAGCATCAGATCTGGATACACGCGTTTGCAGCCCGTTGCAATGGCAGGTGCTCTTCCATGAGCAGCCTCGTACATGTCACAGTTAATGTAGTTATATAGAAATACCGAACAGCCTACTGGAGCTACTCCTATAACTCTTTCTCTTATTCCAAACTCGTCAATAACTTCAGCGAGTAAACGATGAACGATTCCGTGTCCACATCCGGGACAATAATGGGTTGGAACAGGAAACATCGATTTTGGTCTTTCAAAGACAACTTTCATCATTATACTTGGCTCCTTTTGATTTTCTCTATCTCTCTAACTATTTCATCGTATGTTGGAACCATTCCACCAACCCTTCCATAAAAGTGAACTTTTGCTCTCCCACAAACGCCCAGCTTAACGTCTTCAATCATTTGCCCCAAACTCATTTCCACAACCAAAATGTCATCTACTTTCTCAGAGATTTCTGCAAAAGTTTCGTACGGAAACGGAAAAACCGTGATAGGTCTCACCATTCCCACTTTAATTCCTTTTTCACGCAAGATTTTAATGGCTGTTTTAGCGATTCTTGCCACGGTTCCATAAGCAGCAATAAGTATTTCAGCGTCATCCGTCAAATAGGCTTCAACACGAACCTCGTTCTTAGCCATCTCTACATACTTTCTGTGAAGCTTCAAGTTATGTTGCTCCAATTCTTCAGGGTCAAGATAAAGTGACTTTATCAAGTTTCGAGGTCTGTTTTTCGCGCCAGTTACAGCCCAATCTTTAGTGGGAAGCTCTATTGGAGGTTTTTCCTTGAATTCCACGGGTTCCATCATCTGTCCAATGTAACCGTCGGCTAAAATAATCACCGGATTACAGTATTTATCTGCTAAATCGAAAGCATCCATCACCAAGTTGGCAGCTTCCTGAACTGTTGAAGGTGCAAGTGCAAGCATATGATAATCCCCGTGACCGCCGCCTTTCGTTGCTTGGAAATAGTCGGATTGAGAAGGCAAAATTCCGCCTAGTCCAGGACCGCCGCGCATAACATTCACAATTACGCATGGAAGCTCTGCAGCGGAAATATAAGAGATTCCTTCCTGTTTAAGGCTGATTCCAGGACTTGAAGAAGAAGTCAGAACTCTTGCTCCAGCTCCAGCGGCTCCAAAAACCATGTAAATGGCGGCTATTTCGCTCTCTGCCTGAACAAAGCATCCTCCAACTTGAGGAAGCCTGTAAGAAAGATACTCTGGAATCTTGTTTTGAGGCGTTATGGGATAGCCAAAGAAGAATCTACATCCAGCCCGGACTGCTGCTTCGCCGATAGCTTCGTTTCCCGTGATCAGAACTTTTTCACCCATTTTTCTCAAATCCTTTACGGTTTCTCTTCCCTAAAAACTTCTATCGCAACCTCTGGGCACGTTAAAGCACATAAAGTGCATCCAGTGCAAACTCCCTCAGAATCAACAAATTCTGCTGGATGATAACCTTTAGAGTTAATCTCTTCAGCAACCACAATGAGTTTTTGAGGACAAGCACTTACGCATAGTGCACATCCTTTGCATAACTCTTTATTGATTATAATCTTTCCAACCATCAAACAAACCCCCAGTCTCATCACTAAACGTCACGATCATTAAAGCCGTTACACTAATCAGAGGAAGCATCTTCTGAGAGCGGAGCTTTTCCTTAAACACTCCCTGTCCCTCTATATTGGAAAAAGAGAATTGCCATTTCAGCCTTATTAGTGTTAGCTTAAACAAACATCAAAAACAACATTAAAAGTAAACCAGCAGACGCGAAAATCGGGATAACACTCATCTTTGCTCTTTGAAGGACTTTATCCGTAAGGAGGCATAATGTTTCCAGCTTTTTCTCTCCAATAACCTTAACGTTACGAACCGTTATGCTGCGTGCCCCAGCCTTTGCACGTTCTAAATCAGACACAGCGGCAAGCGTCGCTCTTTTAATGTACCCAATCAATTTTTCGTGATCTATAGCTTCGCCTATTGGGTGGTATCCGCGCTTGCTTAATATTACAGCATTTACTGCATGCGTGTCTGTTGTGAAAACCTCGCCTTCACTTATGCCCATGGATTTGAGAGTTGAAAGAATCTTTTCACGCAGTCCTGAAACCATGTTGTTGCCGTCGATAACCACATAAGCGGTTTTCTGTTCCCCCACTTTGACCACGATTACGGTGATGCCGCCAAGTCCCATACCATCTTTGAGACTGAACTCCTTTGGTATAACAGTGGCAGCACCAACTTCAAAGGGCAAACGTCTCAAAGAGACTGCCTGTTCTAAACATTTGGCTGCAGTTGCTTTCAACGCGTTCAAAGCTTCTTGTCTGCTTACTGTTCCGTTAATGCTGTTATGGGCGTTAACAACGGCGCAGTGAGTTAGTCCATGCTTTTCCGCTTCTCCTTGGACGAACAGCCCTAATTCTTGTGGTAAATCTTCGGTTGTTTCGGGTGCGAGGGTGAATGAAAGGAATGCAAATTTGCCGAAAACTTGGCAGCATGTAGTAGCCGAACCGTTGCTAATCTTAATGAAGGGTGTTGCTTTTTCTTCTGAAGCTTTGAAGCTTGAGGATTCCACGACACTATTGAGTATTTTCTGGTTTTGAATCTGAGAAGACAAGTCAAGTTCATGGCCAAGCAAACCGTGAGGAACACACGCAACACAGTTAAGTTCGTTTTCTAAGGTGTTTTTAAGCATTGAGGGCAAAAGACTGCTCCCAACGTTTTTGAATGGACCGGGATGAACGAAGGGAACAACTATAACTGCTTTTGGTTTGGACGCATCAAACTTCATCAAGGAAACTTTAACATCTTGTTCTTCCCCCAACTTTTCAAGAAATTCCTCAAACGGAGCGTTTAAACCCACTATCCAGTTAAGCAAGAAAGCCTTGAAAAGAGACAATGAAGGGATTTTTAGTGTTTGCTCGCCTACACGGTTCAATAAAGAAACGAAAAAGAAACTTGAAAGAACACTTACAATCGTTGAAAAAATGATGAATAGCGATATGAGAAAGTAATCGATTTTTGGCCAAAACAGCAAAAACGGAATTATGCAAGGAAAAGGCTGAAGAAGAGAAGCCGCTAGAAGCCGTTTAGAGTCCGTGGAGCTTGTTGAGTTAAACACGGTTAGACGCAAGGTCAGCACGGCTGAAAACCCTAGAAGACAAAGCTTAACCAGCATTCCAATAGCAACGCCTACGAGAATAAAAAAAAGCCATAAACCCCAGCAGAAAAGAGAAAGCGCTGCAGTTCTTCTAACGTCATAAATCGGATCTTGCCCTAAGATCAACCTGCTCACAACATAGTCAAAAATCAAGTTTACAGTGAATAGGGAAAAACCTAGAAATAATCCGTTGACCAGCGCCTCAGATGGAGGGAAAAGGGTAAATGCAGAAAGGGTTCCTGCGCTCAAACACGATAAGGCAAGAAGTAAAAGCACTTTTGCGTATGACGGAAGCTTAAACAATGATGAATAACGTTTGACTGTTTTATCCATGGACTGATTCAACGAATCCTCAACGGCCACACGCATCATCTCAGACGAGTTTTTATCAGAGAATACCAAACATATTAAACTGTCGCGAAAAACAACATAAACGTTACTGATTGTTTAAGAACACTTAAAATAATCACTGCATTCGACGGCTTAACGGTTTTAACATAAACACTTAAAAATTGGGACAACACGAGGCATGGACCAGAACGCCTTTACATAATGCTTTGATGTTCTCTCAGAAGGGCAACTGTTTTATTCTCGAACGCCAATCTAGAACTTTGCGAAAGCTATGCCAGAACAAAGTCTACCTCCAACAATATTTCACATGCTTGAGAAAAGCTTAGGTAAGAAGATACGGGTGATTCTGGATTCTTCTTATGGTTTTGAGGGAAGCTTGGCGGCAGTCACTAGAGAGCCGCCTGGGATATGGCTTTCAGATGCTGAAGCCGTCATACTGCGTGCAACTATTGCTCAGCCTATACCTCAAGTTGCAAGCAGAGAAGAGAGAAGCGAAATATTTGTTCATCTTGACTCTGTTCAGAGAATAGAAATTTTGCATATTTCTTCTCGTCGTTAAAGTCATCCGTCTAGAAGAATATTTGCGCTAGAACACATACGACTATTAATGCTACTGCCAAACCCATAAGTAGTTCGGGTCTAACTTTGACGCCTTCAGTTTCCTCTTCAAAAAATCTGAGTAAGCCTGCACTTGCAGCGGGCATTGGCGATTCCTTCTTTTTCTTTTTCTTGCTCATTTTCTTGAAACCCCTTTTGAGTTTAACAATTAAATCGTATCTTATCCACATTATTAATGTTTGCTCTTCAAAGAGTTTTTATCCTTGAAAGAATGATAGTGCGATGCAAGAAGGTGTTGAAATGACAGCTCCTCAAGATGACTATAATCACGTTTTCGACCTTCTCCAACAACATCACAAATTATTTCAAGAGTGCATCCCACTTATAGCAAGCGAAAACGTTCCGAGTCCAGCGGTACGCGAAACTCTTACAACGGACTTCGGAAACCGTTATGCTGAGGGATGGCCTGGAGAACGTGTTTATGCTGGATGCCGTTTCATAGACCAAGTGGAGTTCAAATGCATCGAACTCATGAAGAAGCTTTTCAACGCGGAGTTTGTAGACGTTAGACCCATTTCAGGAGTTGTTGCAAATCTCGTAGTCTACACGGCTTTTACAGAACCAGGCGACATTATGATGGCACTATCAATTCCGGCTGGCGGACACATCACAATGGGTAAGAAGAAGCTTGGGGGCACAGCAGGTGCAGTGCACGGTTTAGTAGTTGAATATTTACCTTTAGACTATAAGGAATTAACCATTGATGTGGACAGGGCGAAGAGTAGGATTCAAAAGCTTGTAGCAGAGGGCAGACCGCCTAAGCTTGTCATGTTTGGCGCAAGTGTTTTCCCGTTCCCCCATCCAGTCAAAGAGTTGGCTGACGCCATTCACTCGGTTGGCGCAACCGTAGGATACGACGCTGCTCACGTGGCGGGATTGATTGGTGGAGGACAGTTTCAAGACCCGCTTAGAGAAGGAGCTGACGTTGTCACCTTAAGCACCCATAAAACGTTTTTTGGGCCTCAACATGGCGGAGTCTTGTCGTGGGACAAATACGCGGACAAAATAAAGCGAGCAGCTTTTCCAGGAATGCTAAGTAATCATCATTTGCATGCGGTTGCAGGCGTCACAATAGCGTGTGCGGAATTGCTTGAGTTCGGAAAGGAATATACAAGTCAGATAGTGAAAAATGCGAAGGCATTGGCTCAAGCGCTTTATGAAAGAGGGTTTAATGTTTTGGCAGAGCATAAAGGGTTCACGCAGTCTCATGTGATATTAATAGACATAACAAAGCAGGGCGACGGAGGGACCATTGAAGAAACTCTGGAAAAGGCAAACTTGATAATTAACAGAAACTTGTTGCCGTGGGACATTAAGGAGGGAAGACATTTCATACATCCAGGCGGCATAAGACTCGGCGTGTCTGAGATTACGAGGCTTGGGATGAAAGAGCCTGAAATGACTGACGTAGCGGAATTTATCAAACGTGTAATAATGGACAAGGAACCGCCAGATAAAGTGAAAGCAGACGTAATGGCATTCAGAAGAGATTATCAGAAAGTGCATTATTGCTTCGAGAACGCGACAGAAGCATACAAGTACATAAAAATCCGCTGAAAGCGAAAAGACATGAAAGCTTTGGGCATAGCGTTTAGTGCAAGGAAAAGAGGCAACTGCTTAAACTGCATAGATTACGTGTTAACGAAGCTGAAAGAACAAGGATTTGAGACTGACGTTATTAATGCTTACGACTTTGAGATAAAACCGTGTAGCCATTGCAATTACGAATGCTTCGCCCGCGAATTGAGAGGCAAAGATGAGGAATGCCCAATTCAAGATGATGTGCCAAGGATTTACAGCAAAATGAAGAAAGCAGACATCATTGTGCTTGCGGTTCCAACGTATAGTGGCAAGGCAGCAAGTCTATATTGTGCCTTTACGGAAAGATCTCAAGGAATTATCAAAGATTCTGAAGAATTTGAGAAATATGTGTCAAGGAAAAATTACAGCACTAATCGTTATTGGAAACATTCCTGCTGGTGGTGACCTTGCATATCACACAGTGATTTTGGATCATTATGACTGTAAATATCCGCCACCATCATTGTTGTTGCAGTCTGCGGAATATGGTCAGAGCTCGGTTTTGGGAACATTAATCGAGGATGAGAAAGTTAGGGATAGATTAGACAACTTGGTGAGTTTAGTGCTTAAACGACGGGAAAGTAAGCGATAAGATTGCAGATTATGGTGTGAGTGATTGGACACAGCAACCGTTCAATTGAGACTTTTCTCGAATTGTTGGGTGAGCATGGGATTCAAGTGCTTGTGGATGTTCGCAGTTTTCCAATGTCTAAGACTGAATAGTTTAAGAAGGAACAAATGGACCTTCTGATTTAGTTTCTGAATTTTCTTAAGCTACATGCCTGTCATCTGTTAGTAGTTAAATTTGCATCCGAAGATTTCGGGTCCTGATTTCCAAGGACGCTTGGAGAAGTCAATGAATAGGGTGATGTATCCAAGGTTTTTGAAGCCTATTTTGTATAGGAATTTTATGGTTTTTACGTTTCGTGCCACTGGCCCTATGTTGAGATATTTTGCCCCTTTTTTTCTGGCTTCAGAAACGACTGTTTCTATCAGTTTTGTTCCTATTCCTTTGTTACGGTATGGTTTGCTGACTATGAGTGGTTCTATTTCAGTCTCTTCATCCTTCAACATCAGTCCAACAAGCCCAACTATTTTAGAATCGTATACAGCGACCCATAGTTGGTCGGGTCCAACCGTAGCTAAGTGTTTATCGAAATAGTGTTCTGGATGTTCTCCGCCAATATTTGGGTCTTGGTAGATTTCGCGATGCCACTCAGCCAGCTCTCTCCATAAGGCACGGCATTGCTCTTTGTCTTGCTCTTGATATTTCCGAATGACAAATGATAAAGTCAATCTTTCACCTGCATTAGAAGTTTGGATTGTTGTTTATTTTAAATATTGCCTACACATTTCAAACAGCGTGAGGTGAAGAAGTGTGCATATATGTGAATTTCAGGAGATGATGCAGAGTATATATTTTCATAGAGATTCTAAACGTGGAGTAGCTGGAACGTTTGATTGGCTTGTCGATGAAGTGAGAGAACTGGGGGAGGCATTGAAGACAGATGATAAGAAGGCTTTGGAAAACGAGTTTGCAGACGTCATCGCGTGGTTGGCTTCGCTTGCAAACGTCACGGACGTAGACCTTGAAAAGGTAGCCCTAAACAAGTACGACAATAAATGCCCAAAATGTGGACACTCACCCTGCCAATGCACCTTTTAGGATCTCCTGCAGAAATCTCGAAGCCCTAGGAATATTTTTAGGCGAGTACGTCGGTGGTTTCTTTCACTGTTTCGTACACTATGCAACTCAACGTGTTCTCTATTCCCTCAACAATCCTCAACTTGTCCATGACAAACTTTCCCAAAGTGTCAACGTGGTCAGCCTTAACTTTGATGAGAATGTCCCAACCTCCAGTAATTATGTGCACTTCTTGTACTTCTGGGAATGCAGCGATCTGCTTTGCCACGTCTCTTTGCGATAATGGTTTTTCTCTGCCTCCTGGTCTATACACAAACGACGTTAGAATGAAAGCTGCTGCTCCTTTGTCGAGTTTCTTTGAATCTAAGATGGCCTTGTATTGTTTTATTACGCCGAGTTCTTCCATTCTTTTTATCTTTGCGTAAACCGTGGTTATGGGGCTGCCGATTTTTTTGGCCATTTCCTTCGCTGTCATTCTGCAGTTTTTCTGCAGTAGCTTCAGTATTTCTACGTCTCTTTTATCTAGCGATTCCATGCTGTAATTTTTACAATCGTAAACATAAAAATCTTGTGCTATTTCGCGTTTTTTACATTATTGTTCGCAATAAATTTATCAAGATGAAAGCCATTACATTCTTTATGGACCCACAAGATCTGAGTTCACTGGAATCTGTTAGGTTTAGGTATCGTGCCTTAAGACACCCTAAGATGAAGCTGGTCCTAAGAGTTCAGGATCAAATCCTCACTTCGTTGAGGGAGTTCTTAAGAAAAGACGGTTTCATAGAGATACTGGCACCCATCATTGGTCCAGCAACTGATCCCGGAATAAGGGGGGCAAAACAAGCTTCCATTCAATACTACGGTGCGCCATTCAAAATAATGAGCAGCATGATCCTCTATAAACAGATGATGGTCTCGTCGTTCGAAAAGATATTTGCTCTATCGCCAAACATCCGTTTGGAACCCCTTGAAAGCGTGAAAACCTCTAGGCATCTGGCGGAGTTCAGACAGATCGATCTGGAGATGGTGTATGCAAGCTACGACGATGCCATGAACTTGGCGGAAGGACTGTTGATGTCGGTGGTGAGAGACGTAAGAGAGAATCGTAGCGAAGAGCTGAAAGGGTTGGGAAGAGAGCTTAAAGAAGTGCATGGTCCTTTCAAAAGACTAACCCACAAGCAAGCTGTTGAGTTGTCAAGATCGAACGGATACATGGTTAGTTATGTGGAGGAAATTCCCTGGGATGCGGAAGCAGCTTTATCCGCCATGCATGATGAACCTTTCTTTATTTACGATTATCCACTGGTGTCTAGGGGGTTCTATGACAGAGAAGATCCGGTCAGGCCTGGAATACTGAGGGATTTTGACATGCTCTATCCTGAGGGTTTTGGTGAAGCTATATCTGGAGGGGAGAGAGAGCACACGTACAATGGGGTGTTGAAGAGAATGAAACTGACTGGTGTGGATCCTGAAGAGTATGGTTGGTATTTGCAGATGCTTAAAGAAGGGGTTCCTCCTTCTGTTGGGTTTGGGATTGGTGTTGAAAGATTGACAAGATGGATATGCGGCTTGAAAACCATCTGGGAAGCAGTACCATTTCCGAAAGTGCCGGGAATCGCCTCTCCTTAAGGATTGGATGAAAAACTCCTTTACAACAGTCATAACTAACTATTAGTCGTTAACTGTTTCTCCGACTTGCCATCACATTAAGTGTAATGTGATTCTCGTTCACGAACATTAGTACTTTAGTTCACCAAAATCGAAACCTTTAAATGGCACTGAACATTTAGGTTGATTCACTTAAGGTGTAGCTTAATTGAGTAAGAAGATCGATGAAAAACAATTACAAAGCATCCTCTTCGAATCTCCCAAAGGAATAGCAGAACTACTAAGATCTGCCGCCCATCCAGCAAGAATACAAATACTAGCACTACTCCTACAAGAAGAACATGAATTTTCCAAATTAATGCAACATACAGAACTATCAAAAACAGCTCTAGCCAACCACCTGAACCTATTGATGAAAAAAGGACTCGTCAAAAGGGTTGCCAGAGGAGAATACAGCCTAACAACTGATGGTGAGGAACTATTAAACGCCGCAGCAGCCACGTACAAGGATTCTACTCAGAGAGAAGAAGAGAGACAGCAGCTCCTACTCAGAAGTTACACCAAAGGCTTGATTGAGGGAAAAAAATGGAGTAAGAAAATAATAAACAAAAAAGTTGAGTACCTGCCATGTTGGCTTTCCTACACTGGCGCAATAGCCGGATCACTAAGAGCATTAGGCGTTGACTGTGACACTGTTGATGTAGGCGGCTACTCTGGCTACTCATTCATAATCAACGTTTCTAAAGGCGTAACCTGTCCTTCAGGACCAACCGCCCTCCCCCTTAAAACTTGGCAACAAATTCACAAAGGGACCGAAAGTCTCGGATGGACGATAGAACACTACGAGTATCCACACAATTATCCAGCAAAGGAAGGCAACCCAACACCTCAAGAAATTGAAATAGCAAAGAAACTATTCGAGAAAATCAAACGGGAAATAGACGAAAGAGACAGACCAGTAGTTCTCTGGGGACTAGTCGCGCCAGAGTATGGAATCGTCAAGGGCTATGAGGGAAACTCCTACCTAACAAGTACCTTCCGAACACTCACTAAAAAACCAGAAGACCCCATCAACTTCTACGACTTAAAAGCACCGGGTTGCATTGATGCTTTCTTCTTCCGAGACGAAGTTGACGTGGATACTGCAACAGCTGACAGAGAGGCGCTTGAGAGAGCCATCAACTTCGCTGCAGCTACAGTATCAATCCGCAACAACTACGTTGGAGGTCCCGCAGCGTTAGATGAATGGGCGAACGTTCTGGAGAATCTTCCGGAAGAAAAACAAAACTATATGGGTAACAGCTACGTTGGCGCCTGTGTCTGTGAAGGTCGATTCATGTGCGCGGAATTCCTAAAGCGCCTTTCCAAGAAGTACACTGGAAAACAATCGAAGCAGTTGCAAGAAGCTGCAGAGTGCTACGAGAAAGGTTGGAAGCTCATGGAAGAATTTATGCGAATCTTTCCATTCAAATTCCAAGGTGAAATGAAACTAGACGATCGAAAGAAAGGAGCGAAGATACTCAGAAAAGTTAGACCATTCGAGGAAGAAGCCATCAAACACATGAAAAACGCACTCGAAGAATGAGCCATTAGAAAGATGAAGATGAGATGCCCGTGTATCATAGTTTAAGGTGGCAAGTGTGGTATCAAAGGTTGCTATAGTTGAATTCGATGGAGATGTTCAAAGATCTCTTAAACAAGCGCTAAAGCTTATCGGAAACATAGACGACTTGAACACAAAGAAGAGACCTGTCGTCATCAAAGTAGGAGTTTTCAATCACAAAGCAGAAACTCACTCCACAGTCAACGTAGTTGATGCAATCGTTAACAGCTTCAACCAGACCCCACAGATTTTCCTTGCTGAATCAGACAACTACAAGGGAACGGGCATAGAAAGGCTTAAAATCTGGAAGAAGCTCTTCACCGAAAGAGTTGTGCCCTTCAATCTCTCAGACGACCCTAACACCAGAAAAGTCAAAGTAACCGATGAAGAAATAGGCTTCTCGCATATACTCTTTAAACCAAACGTCTTCGTAAGCACACATGTGCTACGCACATTTGAGAAAGGAAGTATTTTGAAAAACCTCCTAGGCTTGATCCCGGACGCGAAAAAAGCAAGGTTCCACAAGAAGCTGGAGACAGCCCTCCTCGACGCCTATGAAGCAATAGGTGGAATAGACCTCGCTGTCCTAGATGGCACATACACTTATCGCGGAGCAGGAGCTAACCCACATGTTGGACCAGACAGCACTCGGTACAGAATAGAAACTAACATCCTCTTGGTTGGAAGAGACGCAGTCGCCGTAGAAGCAGTTGGAGCAGCTCTTGTTGGCTTGGATCCTGAGAAAATGCCACTGATACAAGAAGCAATGAACAGACATCTTGGGGAAGGGGATGTTGAAAAAATCGAGATCGTAGGAACTTCCTTCGAAAGCCTCAAAGAAAAATTCGCATCTGTTTCAAAGACCCAAAAAGAGTCGCGCACCCGGCGGCGAGGACCTCAAACTTGGGGTGGACACGCGTATCATGCACTTGAAAGCTTAATCCAAGAGGGATTTTTCAGACTGCCAAACAAGAGAACAAGAGAAGACGTGGCTAAAGCGTTAGAAGGCAGAGCGATCTCGACAAAAGGTAAGGAAGGCAGAATCGAAAATTCTCTTTCTCGAAGGGTAAAAAAGGGAGTCTTGAAAGCAGCTAAGAGCCCAGATGGATGGGTTTACTGGACAGAATAACACGCGCTGAAAGAAAACTCAATTTTCGTCATTCATCGAAAGCCTCAAAGAAAAAGCGAAGTCACCAACCGTGATTCATCATGCTTCACACCAGCCAACCATTCAGCAAAAACTAGTTCTAACACGTTAAAACGCGCGCACGGCGAAAAGCCTCGAGCCTCAATTTGCAACACAAGCCCCATCAACGCAACAGAACCTTCCAACAGAAAATCTCCAATTCAACCTATATATAAGGGAGGTCTAGACACACAGAGAACAAGACAGAACGTTCAAGACAAAAATGTTGCTTAAACTTGGCAATAGATCTAGTTCCGCGCACACTCGCGTCATTGAAAACCTATTTCCGTTTACTACGGCTTTTCTTCATTAATTTACGTTTATGTTCACCCATTTCATTCAGCTTTTTCATCCACGCACCTCTAACATATAAGGCTCCAACGCCCGGCTCGACAATTCCTCCTAAGCCAACAGTTTTACGCTTCCTTTTCTTCTGTGACTTCTTACGAGGCACACCTTCTCACCACTGTAACCTCTTTTGTCCCAAACCAGTAAGTTTCCAGACCGATGGTCTACTCCCTTTCCGTTGAACTAATCCCCTAGCCTCTAAAAGCTTCAGATGGTGCATAACAACTCCATAATGTAGTGCCGCCTGTTTTGCAATAGTTTTGGCATCGGCGAAAATTCTCTCCAAAGCATTTAGTATGCGCGTTCTGGCTCTTAAACCAGGTTTCACATTTCTATAGTCAACTAAGTAAGCATTAGGGTGATAAACTTCCTTAATCATACACACCAAAAATCACTATGTGTCTATGTATAAAAAAGGTTTCACCCCTAAACAAAATCCACTAGGCTAATTTGCTTCGGTTTATTACCATCAAACAAAGAGTCAATCTCGTCTCTTACAAGCAAAATCCTTTGAGCATAATACTGTGGCAACCCATATTTTTCGATCAAATGCTCCGCAGCATCTATGTATTTTTCTATTCCACCTCGATAGACAGTCAAGGTTAGTGCCCCACCACATCCTGGACATTTACCACGAAGCGGCAAACGTCGAAAACGTCTATTACATGACTTGCACCTAAAGCTCTGCGTCGAAAAAGCTCGAAGGTTCCCAGCAATATCTCGGATAAAATGTGTAGTCAAAACTTTTAAGGCTACTTCTTTAGCATCAACAGCTTCAATCTTCTCAGCTAAGTCAAGCTGACTCTTCAGCTTTTCAATCATTGTCTTAAAACGCTTATAGGAACTCTCGTGATTCCCAGCATTGATGTTTGAAACAGGTGTCGTGTAACTAAAACCTTCAAACTGCGCCTCTGTTCCGAGCCTATACTCAATCAAGTCTATGAGACGGTTGACATGTCTGGCTTCCACATTTTCCCAAGTCTTTTCATAAAACTCAACTGGGTAAGCACAAGCAACATCAACAGCATGAGCCTGTCTCTGCACCTCTTTCGTATTAACCACAGGCATCAAAAGCAGCGGAGCATCCATTATCCCACCTATCTGTGCAGGCAAATATTCACGAGAAAAGTTAAGCAAAGTATCCAATGCAAGCATTAACGCGTCTTCGTCGCCATCACAATCCCTCCTCTTGGCTGAATGCCAAACTGGATGAGCATAACAGACACTCAAGCTTGTGAAGCCCACGATACGCCCTAAAATGCCCACACAAGTGTGAGGAGCCAAACCAACAACCAAACGCCCCACAAGGTCTTCCGCATTCTTAACATTGTAGTAAGGCGAAAGACCATAAACCCTTGTCAGAAGCTCGTCAATGAAGTTTGCAACCCGTATGAAGTACTCCGCACATCTCCTAGGAACAACAACATCTTGAATTTTAAGTTCGCATATCTGACTTGCATTCGTTAAGGGTGCACCATTAACATCGTAAGTGTAGCCAAGCTGCCCAAGCTTCTCAACCGAAACTCCAATTTCAGAAGGCTTAAAATGTGTCAAAGGAGCATTCGTAGCATCAAAACGAATCGTCCCATCCTTATAAACTGACAAATCATATTTCACACGTAAAACACCCTTTTCAATAATCTCCGGAGTCTTTGACTCATTAATTAAGCCCTTTACACCCTTCAAAATCTTCGGAACGGAAATACCCAGACTGGTTCTCGCGTTTTCAAGGAGTTCTTTAAAGTTGATAGGTTGTTTTTGAGATGACTTGGCGGAGACTTTACAGACTGGGCATGAATCGGCCTTTAAGCTTCTGCCACATCTAGGACAAACCTTCTCAAGAATGGTTGTGGCACCACACGCCGGACACTTTATTCTAAGAGTATAAGTCTTACAAACTGGGCACTTACGCTTAACAACCTCCACGAAGACTGGTTCTCGCTTAGCCGCCTCAACAATGTCTCTTCGAGACCCACCAGCTAAACCGACTGGAAAGAGTACGTGCACAAGGGGTTTCATCTCGCGCCTTTTCGCTTTTTCAGGCCGCCCCATCCGGGCACCCACAAAGGTAGGGGCCTTCTCTCTAACAGGCACGCCGGACAGCATCTCAACGGCTTCTAAGACAGATTCGGCAGAAGAAAAGTCCACGTTCGAAGTATCATAACCTAGGCAAAACGCAAACGCATGCGCATCATCATCTTCAACAACGATTTTGTCATTTAAAACCTTGTGAGGCAAGTAGATTGTTTCCATGGTTTTTTTGAGGTTTGACTCCGCTTTTCCAACAATCCTGCGAACAAAACCATCTGTACATATTATTTCTGAATTAACAAGCCATGTTCTCAACAGTTCAAACTCTTCAAGTGAGGCAAGATTTGACCAGAAAAACGTGAAGGATGGGTGAAGGGGCACATGTAAGGTTGACGATAGAGCTATTGCTTCGCTGCTGTTGGGCTTATCGACAAACGGGCTTTCCAAAAAACTTTTCAGCCTTTCCAGTGGAATCTTAGTGATCTCAGCTACCTTCTCAAAATCTCCATTGAACTCTTCTATTACTTTTTTCTTTAGGTCCTCAACCCACCACTCCTCAACATACCCAGAAGGCGCAAGAGGCTTGCTATTATACAAAAAGTCTCCAAAACTGATCAATATGTCGCCTAGAAACAAAATTTTCTCAATCTTATTTTTTATCTCACTAAAGTTCTGAACTGAAACCCGAACAACCGAACCATCCTTCAACCTAACGATCGGAAGCTCTATCGCATCAACCGGAACCGCAATGCCACCCTTTCCCGGAAGCTCCAAGCGCAATTGCGTGCCCGCAGCTGGAAAACCTTGAAGCACAGACATGGTTGCTGGATGGATGCCCACAGCCGCCAAGCCTGTGTTTCGTGCCCTACCATATCTTAAGCGGAAGCCGCCTCGTCTGGATGGAAATGAAAAAATTGGGCGGCCGGCAATGATGTCTTTCATGAATCCAGCGGATTTTTTCTTATTAGATGTCTGTTGGATTTCTTTGAGCCAATCCCAACCTTGAATCCCAAGTTTTTCTATGATCGCCCAAACCTTTGAGGACCGCCCCACAATTCCATCGTTTACAACGCGTAAGGCTCCACCTCTAACACGGTTTGTTTCTATGCGTGGAAGATTCCGAAAAGAAGAAACTTCCACGGGATCAGACTCCGTGCCCGTTACTTCCACTGGTAAC
>Ga0315549_1002101_pt1 | contig 19448 bp, 15 predicted proteins | sample SalMarSW160200MG_FD_203101 | JGI IMG/M metagenome (GOLD analysis project Ga0315549, IMG submission 203101) | Salt marsh sediment microbial communities from the Plum Island Ecosystem LTER, Massachusetts, United States - Salt Marsh Sediment SW1601-200 ... | reverse complement strand
ACATCTTATCCCCTCATATTTAATGGACTTATTTCGAAGGGATATTTATTTTTATATGATTTTTTTCAAAATTTTACTTCAGAAAGTGAATCGCTGCTCAAAATCGTTATTACGCAAGAGGTCTACTCTTATCAGTTGGCTAGGTAATGGCCAAGGACAGAGTTGTGTCTGCAAAGGTAAGTGCAGACGAAAAGGAACGGATAGAGAACGCAACCCATATTCTTCATAAAGAGGGAAAAATATCGAGGTGCACACCTTCTTCCTATACCAGAAAGGCGGTTATGGAATACACGGATAAAGTGTTGGAAGAGGGAACAGAGGAATATGCTGGAAAGAATGAGAAAATAAGTATGATGGAGAAAAAAGCTCAACAGATGGAGAATAAGAATAGGAAATTGACGAACGAATTAAACCAACTACTGAGGAAATACCAGCAATTGGAACAGGGTGGAGGCGATTTACATAACCTACTCCCAAATATCAGTGGTAAAATTGCACTTATACTAAGGCAAGATCAACAACTCATAAGTAAGAATCAAGCTATGGAAAGGATGATAGATGACAATAAGTTTGCGTGGGACGCAGTGAAAGCTGTTAAGGTCTCCGAAACAGTCCTACAATATTCTTCAAAATTGGGGTTAGACCCATTCCTGTTCACTTCTTTCTTTTTAGAGAAGTGGGAAAATATGGAAAAAAGATTAGCAAAGTGATTTGAGAAATCCTGAGTATAAAATCCAAAGAGTGACTTCATTTATATCCTTCTGTGGGGATAACTTACAGTCCTCGTTTTTAACTGTCGGCAAAAGATTGCTTTTATACATCATTTCAGTGCTTAGTTCTATGCAGTTATCAAAGAGATAAAAATGCTTGACCTATTTTTCATTTTTTCTTAAACTCTTTCTTTACTCAATACTTCAGTCCTAAAGATGGAACCTCCACACCTGCACCTTCCTTTACTTTGCCCACAACTTTTGCCTCCATCTCGGAATGTTCCTTGAGAATGGCAAGTGAACTGTCCACATCTTTCTTGTCAATCACAATTGCCATGCCCATTCCCATGTTGAATGTCTGGTACATCTCCTCATCGCTTATGTTTCCCAGTTTCTGCATCACATGGAATATTTCCTGCGGCTCAAAGGGTTCATCTATTGAAAATAAGACATCAAGCGACATCCGCTTCATCTTTCTCAATCCGCTGCCCGTTATGTGTGCAATCCCTTTCACATCAACGCTTTTCATAAGTTCCAGAATCTTCCTCACATATATCTGCGTGGGTATTAGAAGCATATCCCCTATCTTACCGTCCATTCCAGGAAAGGTATCATGGTATGAATAGCCGTTCTCCGTGAAAATCTTTCTTGCAAGAGTGTAGCCGTTTGAATGCAATCCGCTGCTTCTCAATCCTATGATTATATCTCCAGATAAAATTTTCTTCGGCAATTCGGTTTCAACAACACCAACGCACGTGCCTGCCAGGTCAAAGCCCCTGATTATTTCTGACAGCGTGGCGGTCTCCCCACCGATTATCGGAATGCCTGCAATGTCAGCCCCTTTCTTCAGTCCTTTTCCTATCTCCCCAGCCATGACCGGGTCTGTTCTTTCCACGGCAAGATAATCGACGAATGCGAGAGGACGGGCTCCCATGCATAATGCATCGTTGACATTCATCGCCATGCAGTCTATGCCTACGGTGTCCCACTTCTTCATTTCGTTGGCTATGATTACTTTCGAGCCGACACCATCCGTACAGAGCACGAGTTTGTGACCGTTTAAATCCACCTTGTCGCTTCTGTAACCAACGGCGGACAGTATATTGGATACGGCCCTTTCCTCCACGCTGATATCCACGCCAGCATCAGCATAACTCATCCCTTTCATAATAATGCATGCGTTTCGCTCTTTTATCTTTATTGGAACAAATAGTTATAAATGAAAAACATACCTTTGAATGTTTGACAAGTAAAAAATACTAAAAGAGATTTTAATGACAATTTTCAAGATAGATTTCTATCAAATTTATGATTTCATTACAAAATTTCCTTGCTTCGTTCTCAAAGATTTTGAATTCTAGCACGGAAGAAAAGGGATAAACTTGCCATGATGTTGGATATGAATGCACGAAGAAGTTATACTGATTCCAAAAACCAGCCAATTTTTTTTGTAGATTTTGGGGCCAGATATCCTCCAAATAATTTATCACATTTTTACTAGAAGGAAAGGGAGATACGATGTATTTATTTTTATCACCAATGATGAAACTTGTAGTTTCCTCCAAGAATTCCGCGTCCATCTTACCGACTCTTCTTCCTCCTTTCAATTTCTGTAAAATATTTCTAAGAGCACAAAAAACTAGTGGTTCAAGATTTCCGAGTTGAAAAATAGGGAGAGATTCATCTGCCTTTTCGGTTTCGTCTAATTCTATCCCGGATAGTACTATATAAAGAGGATAAGACATGTTCCTCTTGATTTGGACGGTTATCTCTCCTTTCCCGAGATTATATTTTTTATCATACTTTAATTTAGAGTCTTTACAATACTTCAAAATTTTATCCCTTAATTCTTCCTTCCTCTTATCAAAATTTCGGGGGGTTCTGGGAGGTTGTTGATACCAATTATACCATTCCCTATTAGGGTTTTGGAAAGGGCGAAGCAGCTTTATTTTTTCCAATAAGTGATTTTTCTGTTTATAATACTCAGAATTAATGTATAAAAAATCATCAAAAATAGACCAAGTAAGATTTTCCAAGAGTTTTCTCATCTCTCGGTAACATGGAGGAATCGTGCCCCGTCTAATAAGGTACTTGATATTTTCAAGGATTGATTTCATCTCCCACAAATAAAGGAGGGTTGTTGGATAAACATTGAAAGCCTTCCACAATTTTCTATTTACTTGGTTATTTCGTAACTTGCTCCTACATTTTTTTAAATATGAGAGAACTTCGTTGATTTCCTTTTCAATATTATCAATTTCTTTTTGGACTCGCTTTTTAACTTCTCCTTGTATTTTTTCTATTGCCGCTTCAGACGAAGTAATAGATTTGCTTATCACATCCAAAGAGGGATATCTTGAATTCATCAAATACTGATATTTTTGGTCAAGTGGAATGCCGGAAGATTTGGAAAAATTATCTAGAAATCCCTGGAATTTCTCCCAGTCTACCCTTATTTGTACTCCATAACGGATATGGCTATACCCTTTCCGCCTTACAATCAAAAACTTAAAAAAATCGACTTTATCATCCCTTAAATATCCGTTATACCTTTTTTTCAGTTCTATGACTTTTTCGTATTGTCTTTCATAATTATATGAATAAGACTCATCTCTCCAAGCCGGCTCATTGTAGAATATACTAATAAATTGATTCGGAAAGTCAACATAAATATTTCTAGCTCGTCCTTCAATTACAAAATACCTATTTCCTTTCGTGTACACGGTGCCATAACTGGGCCAATCCATAATATATGCAGATGGACTACTATTTATTTAACTATTTAGGGAGACAAGGCTAAAGAAAATAAAAAATTATTTTAAGGCTGGAGATAATGCAACCCAAAATTTTTTACCTCCTGCCGCATCATATTCTATGCAGCTTTACATATACTTCCTGGGGACGGGCGGCTCGTGGCCCTCATCCGAGAGGAATGTTTCGGCTATTGCGGTCAAGCGAGGAAGAGAGGTGCTGATGTTCGACTGCGGCGAGGGCACACAGCGACAGATACAGAAATCGCCGTTGAGCTACATGCAGATAACAAAAATATTCATAACCCACTTTCACGGCGACCATTTTCTGGGATTGCCCGGGCTGATTCAAACGCTTCAGCTAAATGACAGGAAGGAAGACCTTCACGTTTACGGGCCCCCTGGAATGAAAAAACTCCTTCATCAACTTATCAACCTGGGCTATTTCGCCCCTGCCTATAGCATGATAGGACATGACATCAAGGGAGGAGAAGAATTACATTTCGACGGATACGATGTAAGGTGTATATATGCCAGCCATAACGTGCCGGCACTTTCATACTCACTTGCGGAGGATACACGCCCGGGACGGTTCAACAAGAAAAGAGCGCTCGAACTGGGCGTACCCGAAGGCAGGATGTTCGGAAAACTACAGAGAGGAAATTCGGTAGAAGTAAACGGCAAAGTCATAACGCCCGACATGGTTTTAGGGGATACACGCCCGGGGAGAAAGATAACAATATCCGGTGACACGATTCCCTACGATGCTTTTATCGAATTCGCAAGGGACAGCGATGTCTTAATCCACGATGCCACAGCCGACTCGAGTCTTGAGGAAAAGGCAAACGAATACGGCCATTCTACCGCACGGCAGGCGGCAGAGATTGCATTAAAAGCAGGAGTCGGAAGACTCTATTTAACGCATGTAAGCCCCAGATACAGGGATGCAAAGCCCCTGGAAAAAGAAGCGAGAGATGTTTTCCCCGAATCATACGTTGCCAATGACTTCATGGAAGTAGAGGTGAAGTTGAAGAAGCAAGACCGAAAAAATGATTGACACGATTAATTTTATTTGAATAGTAAAAGATTGCTTGTCATTCCTTATAATTAGTGGTCAGCTTTGCCCTGATTAGCAAGGAAGTTCTATTTTGATATATTTTGCATACGAGACCACTAAAACATATAATCAGCTATTTGTTTAAAAAAATATTTAGCACAGCGGAGTTTAAAATAAAAAAGGGGAGAGATAGAAAAATTAAGTTACCTCATTATCACAAATGGCCCAAGTATCAAGAAATCTGCGGTTTTAGTCGCATATTCTTCTGCTGTTACTGTGATAGTCCCCGGTCCAAATCCGAAGACAGGCATCTTTAATGTTTCCTCGCTTCCCGGAGCCAAGTCGGATATCGCCCCGCTGGTTCCACCAACAAACAAGAGGCCGTTTAACTCGACTGACCATTCCAGATTAGATATATAATCCTCTCCGTTATTTTTAACAACAACTGTAATACCCAAGCCACCCAATAACTCCAACTCCACTTGTGTCACAAGCGGCACCGTTAAGCCCTTTATGCAGAAATTGGCTGTTCCAGGCCATGGGATATCCTCACGTTCATAAAGATCTAACCATTGAGCGTTTTTACGATAATAGCTTTCATCTGGATGAGCAGACGAGTCAACGATGACACCCGGAGATCGAGAACCCAGCAAGACAGAAACCTCAGACGTTCTATCATATGGAATCCCACCTCCGAGAAGTTGCATGTAAATATAGAAATCATCATTTGCCGTAAGCCTAACGGGGGTATCCAAGTTTATAGTATGAAATCCCGTATGATTTATGATCCCATGTTTCGTTGATAGCTCTTCTTGCAGTTCTCCATCCTCGAAGCTATCGTATATCACGACATGGTAAAACGCATCGTCTACAGCAGTGTAAAAGCTTACTGCAGTAAGTAACTCATAGTCTACAGCTGTAAACGTATTGAATGCTTCGGTACAATCGGTCAACGTATCACGCCAGCCGTGATAATCATGATAATAAACATTCTCATACTGCATTGGTTCAACATCTTGAAAAGACACTGCACCCATTTCAGGGTTGCGACAGCAGTGCTTGTCGTAATAAGAAATCCAGAAATAACCATCATTGCCCCAACCGCTTCCCCAGCTGTTCTTGCAGAGCCACGCCCCCGGCTGAGGAGCTTGCGTTACCTTGTTGTCGTCCCAGCCTATGATGGCAACTGCATGATTGGGATCATTGGAATTATCGGGGGGCTGGTAATGGATATAGTTATCGATGAACGAGCCGCTGTAACACAGAGAAGTGCCCATTACGCCGTGTTCCATAATTGCACGTTTAATCGTGTCGATGCTGCTGAGGTCATCTCCGATAGTATACCATTCGATATCTCTAGCATAATAGTAATGATAGTTAGAATCATATCTCGCAGGAGAATCTTCATACCAGTTCTCATCATACTCGGTATCATCATTTGCATCAGGACTATAGACTGCTCCCTCTCCTCGTGTGAGATATGCCGATGTCACAAGATAATCGCCACCATTATGTACAGTCAATCCCCCCCCTACGGGCGGATCCGTATCGTCATTATTATGTCTATTGAACCCGTTCCACCAGTCGAGGTGGTATTCGGCCAGATTTGGCTCGCCTTCTTCCCCTGCCGATGCCCAGTCGCCTGTCATGAGTAAATTGCCCTCGATTGCAGCCATTGCACCATGAGTCCAGCAAGTGCCCCCGGTCTGACCCCTTACAGAGGTGACGTAATTCACGCCGTCAACGTCCCGCAAATCGAACGATGCAGGTGGGCCTGCCAACGATGATTTGGTGTCAGTGACGGAACTAAAATTGCTGTCGCTCATCCCGGCCGGCATAAAAAATATGGTAACCAGTGCAACCATCAAAATGCCTGCCAGAATCTTATTTTTATGAACCCCTACTTTTATTGTATTTCCCTTTCTCGGCATATTGGCAATCAATTGCACTTCCGATATAAATAGTTGACTGTCGTCTATGGTTCTGTTTCAAATACGAATCTTTTCTATGATTTTGAGTTAGGTGTTTCATGCGGGGCGTAAATTAACCAAGTTTTATTTTTTACAGTTGTTCCGAATGTCAAAAAACGCCAAGGAATGACCATCCCAACATATATAAATTGAGTTGAGAATTTTTAAACAGAGCTAAAATTTGATTGATGGAAATGCCAAGGAATCTCTGTTATAGAAGCTTTTATAAACAATTTTTTGTTATAACTGTAAGGAGGCAAAAAGATGAAAAAAATAATTTGTGTTTTGGCATGTTTCATGATGTTAATTCCGCTAGTTCAGTTTACGGATGCATGGGCTGCCAAATACGAGGAAGAATTAGACAATCAGGATGATATGGTATTAGGAAGAATTTTTACGACATGCTATATTGAAGCATCAGGAAAAATTGGAGGGTGGGACAGAGGATTTTTTCAGTTTGGTATGTGGAAAACTTCTTGGTTTAGACCATTTTTAAATGATTTTGCAGTGATAACTTACTGGCATATCCCATTTGATTCAGATGCAGAGGTAACAATATACTCTAGGGACGGAGGGAGAGTACTCTGGGAGTATGAAGGACAACAACGAGTTAATATACTTGGGTATTTTGGTACATATATTCCGAACGAAATTGATGATGATTCTTTATATATTACAATAAGAGGAACTGCTTTAATCGCAATGCCAAAACAATTATAGATTCTCCTTTCCTTTATTTTTTATTTTTTCCTTTCTACCATCTTTTTCTTCTCCTTTCTCATTAAATCTGCATCAAATAATCTTTTGATAGCTGGCATGCTTTATCGGAATTTTTGAACGGAGCACAAATTTGATTGATGAAAATGCCAAGGAATATCTGTTATAGAAGCTTTTATAAATAACTTTTTGCTATGTAGTTTTAGGAAGGTAATAAATTAAGGGAGGAAAGAAAATGAAAAACAAAATGAAATGGATTGGTATTGGCATATTTGCGATATGTGCGTCGATACTCGTATCTTCGACATTCGCGGAGGCTGCATTAGAAGAACCGGCTATCCATGAAGGCGACTATTGGAATCATGATGTGGCCGGGGGATATGGTGAGTGGACGTATCAGGGAACCTCGCATGACGAAGTAGTGGGTGAAACAACGATTACCATTGAAGGAGAAAGCTATTACGTATGGGAAAGCACAATGCATATGGAATATGCCGGTGAAGATTTTACTACTCTTTATGAGGGAACATGGTATGTGAGAGAATCTGATTATGCCGCGGTTAAATCAATAGCATACACAAATACCACCTATCCAGGCGGGACAAGCTCATCTTTCAGTGAAACGATATATCAACCCATTCAGCCAGACATGGAATATCCGACAGATGTTGGTGACACCTGGGAAATCCATAGGAACAATACAGTTACCGACGATACAGGAATCCATATAGTTCCGGAGGATATTTATTATGAATGCACGGGAACAGAAGATGTCACCACGGATGTTGGAACCTTCTCGTGTTACATGATAAAAAGCCGAAATAACAGCACCGATACGAGCAATTACACTGTTTCGTATTACTCAAACGAAGTAGGTGGATCCTTTGTTAAAATGGTAATGTATACTAATTCAGTACCGACAACAACGCTTATGTTAACATCATATGAATATACGAGGGAAAATGGAGATGGGAGTGTACCAGGATTTGAAATGGTTATATTTATGAGTGCTATCGCAGCAGTGTTGCTGGTGCTATGGGCAAAAAAATACAAACGCTAATCCTCCCTCTTTCTTTTTTAAAAAATTATTTTTTAATCCATCCTCTCCCAATCTGGAGAAGGTGGGTTTTTAGTAATTTTAAACTAATCACACAATTTTTGAAGTGAAATGACTATTTAATAAGGTGGTTTTAATGCAAAAATCAACTAAAATCACATTATATTGTTGTTTACAGGCAAAAATGATTGGCGAAATTAGGCACTTTCGGAACTGCTGCTGGTTCTGTTGCAAATACGGGTCTTTTCCCTTCACAAACGTTACGCCGCCCTACTTGCGGGTACTGTGAAACCTATTGTATATAGGCATATAATAGAATTGATAAAATGGGGTAGTTAAACACAGTGTTGATATTTCCTTAACAATAGTTAAATTTAAAAACCATTTCGGGATTACTATTTGGGGACAAAATCAGTAAAGACCATTAAATAGGTTTTTCTCCTTTTTGCCTTCTCCCTTTTGTCCCCACCTCCTTTTTTACACAAAAACTCCCACTTATCGTGCAAATATGCCATTCCGTTAAGGGTTTATTTATACACTCATTTCGAGAAATAAATATATACCCTGCAAAAACAAAAAGAGAGGGAAAAGAGGAAAGAGGGATGTTAGCCGATTTGTACCCAACTGCTTCCGTTGTGGTAATATAGATGACTATTACCCATTACCAGAATTTCATTGAAATTGAAGAGAGATGGGATTTCACTCTAAAAATAAAAAACGTTAGATTTCATCGTTTCCGATGGCCTATTCTTCTTTCTCAGTAACCCACTCTATGAACTCATCGATGTTTTCATCCTCTTCTTCGGGCTTTATTTTTACTTCCATTTCTCCCATGGGATGGCTGACTACTGCAAAATTGACTTTTCCGGCATATGCTGCCTGCTTGTTGAGTTTGAATGAGAGCATACCGTTCCGTACACGTTTTTTCAGAAAAAACCTTGCCGTATCCCTCATCCTCTGCGTTTTTATCATGTCCCTGAAGTTTTCGGCACTGCCTGCCTTTCCCGCCAACTTCCTCTCCCGTTCCTCCACCGCTGCGTCGGGAAATATATTCAACAAGGCCTGCCTCACCTTCCCGCTGTCCTCCGTATTCTTCACAGGAGTGATGATTTCTATTTCCACAAGAGTATATCGACAACGCACTTAAAACCACAACCCTCTTAAATGGAACTTTTATTCATGGCAGGATGGAACACGTAATATTCGGGATAAATAAGGATAAGGAAGACGGCATAAACCTGCTGAAAAATGATGACCTTGTGAGCAGGCAGAGCATAACTACAAGAGACGCAAAATCCCTCGGCATGAAGGGAGATGACATCTACTTAAAGATAGACGGCAGCGAGGAAGCCATAAAACTGGCAGAGAAAATAGTCAAGGAAAACGAACTGGGCAAAAAACTGAACGAGAAAGATGCAAAACCCATAATCGACAAGATAAAAGAAGAAGAGGAGAGCGCAAGCGAGGGGATGGGTTTCATTTTCGGCTAAACCTGCAATTCATTAAATCTTTGCCCCTTACATTTTTTACCCTTTACTTTTTGCACACGAGCTACACCGCAGATGCGGAAATCATACCTCGTCGAACAGGAAAGGCGACATGACTTTCATTCTTTCCTCGTATTCGTCGGGATACAGAAGATGTTCTACCGCCGTCACACTGCTCATCAGAGAATTTCCATCCTGGGGGGTGAAACAGAATCCCACCACTTCTTTCTTCTTCCTGACGAATATCGTCGGCAGAATAGCAACAGTCTGGTTCAATATCCTTCCGTAATGACCGTGATCCCTTCCAAATGAAAAAACAAGGTTTGCAAGTTTTTTGTTCGTCACCGCCACTCGGGGCTCGTTCAAGAAATTTTCTATGATTTCTTCGGTGGTGGTTTCTTTTTTCACGGTTATATCAAACCATATCGAGTGCATATACTGGCTGTTCAATTTCATGGCCGAGGAAAACACGTCCAAATCAAGCCCGATAGTATTGTAAAGATGCCAGACATCCTTTGCATGATGCGTTCCCCTTTCATCATTGTGACCTCCCACCTCCGGGGACGGTATAAATCCTGAGCCCTGCGAGATGTCATTTGCCCTTCTCATACAGACGAACCTCCCGTCCACGAAATTGTCCGTCGAATGTGCAAGGGCAACCGTTTTTATCGCAACCGCTATGTTGTGCGTATTGCAGCTCACTATATGAATATACTTGTCTCGATTCAGTGCCTCGTCATTTATCCCCGCAGCATACATCTTTCCGAATCCGAATTCCGAACCCTGTGCCAGAAATCCCGTAATCTTGTCCTCATATTTTTTGTAAAATCTTTCCTTGTTTTCCAGACCCACGCCCTTCGGAGTGCAGTCGACAACGACCGTTGCCCTCTCTATCGCCTCCTCCGCCGTGTACTCCGGCTCGAGACCAAGTTCCCTGAAGTCGCCAACCTTTTCCTTTCTCGTGACAAGCTTTCCCCCCCTGCTCAGCAGACCTTTGACTTTCGGCCTGTCCGTCAGTACGGGACTGTGCTTGTAGAATGTCACCTCATCTATCCCCAGCTGGTGCTTCATATCACATAAAAGACCTATTAACGGTTCACCTATAGTGCCCGTCCCAACAACGTGAACTATATTGTCCATAATATCGAGGATGTAATGCCCCGACTTTATTTAATGTTTCGCCCGACATACGGGTTCTCATGGAATCATTCCCGAACGCTCTTTTACAGGTTACAGGAAAATTTCATAGCCGATAAAAAATCAAAAAAGGGAAAAAGGGGGGTTTAAGGCATTACCGGTTCCGGCTCGGTCCAGTCCGGGCTGTAACAGGTCACCGTCGGGTCGCCGTAGATGGCCTTGATATTTGTGAGTCCGCCCTGGAACATTGTCGATTTTCCGTACAACGTTGTTGGGTCCAATGTCGTAAAATCACGGTCAAATATCCAGACATATTTTGATGCGGCTTCTCCAAAGCCTTCCCCCTTCACCAGAACATCGTTGAATGTCCACATATTGTGCAAATCATCCTGGATTCCATAGCACGACCCGCAGTTTCCGTACCATACTGCCGATCCGTGGGAGAGGTACACCATGGGCCCCCAGTGCTCGCCGGTTGTACATGAACTCCAGCATTCGATTTCACTGTGAAGGTTTTCAAATGCCATATCTACCCACTTGAAATGTATAATATCATATAGACTGGGTTCCACGGAGTTGTAACCCGATTCTCCGCCCCATCGTGCTGTTTTTGTCTGTTTGGCATCATATCCGCTGTATCCGCGCCAGGCATCCCACCAGTCAAAGTCTTTAAGATGCTCATGCGTTGGTTCCACGTATGGGAACTGCTCGGCGATATTTGCGTATTGCGCCGATATGCCCGAGCCGCCTGTTCCGTGACCGCTGTAGTAACTGATGCTTGCACCCGCATTATATCTCTCCAGCAGGTAATCCCATATGCAATGACCTTCATAGAATCTCCCGCGTGATGAAAATATCTGCTTTGCCTCACGGGTTGCATAGTTGGGATAGCCGTTCCCGTCATTTCCCTGCCATACGTACCCGTCGGGATAGTTCATGATTTGAGATGTCGTAACATCCCTGCCCGGGTTTGCATAGATAATCGCCGGATAAAGTATATCTCTGACGATAACATCGGATGAGAACGCCGGTGTCTCCACGGGAATATGCCCGGCATATGAGACGTTTCCGGTCATTGCATGACATATCGGATCGCGGATATCAGTATCTCTCGGTGCCACGAACAAATATGCCTCCTGCCCCGTTCTATCAAGACCATAGCCGTCGATAAGTCCGTGTATCCCTTCATTGATAGCGCCGAACCACCTCAATTTCAGGTCAAATCCTGGACTCGGAATGTCCCCGCCCAGAGCGTCTTTAAGAAATTCCTTAAAATCAAATGGATCGCCCATGAGCGGAAGGTGACCAACCGCTCTGCATCCGTGGTAATAGTCGCCGGCATATTCTCGCCATGTCGTTAATGCGTCCAGTGTATTGTAAGCCTCTGCCGCCTCCCCGATGTTCAGAACGGGAGAACCGTGATATGCAGCCGCCATCGCCGCCGGCGCAAAGTATCCGTCGCCGCTTGCAAGAGATGTTACCGTTATTAAATTCTCGGAATTTGCATCTGCCTTTATCGCATCCACTACTTCCTGCATTGTCGTGTATTCCGTCGCACCGCCGATGCTTGCACTGCTCGCCCCGTTTATGTTGACGAATATGACATTGGACGCACCCAGAGTTGAGAGCGCATCCGAAGTTTCCGAAGGTACCGAATCCTCGGTTACGTACAACAGAGGAGCATGGGCAAGTGAAGCGATTACCGCACCGTTAGCTGCCGACAGAGCCGCCGATGTTCTGCCCGTGTTGTAACTTCTTATGTTTGCCGTGATATGGTATCCTCCGTTAAAACCGACATCTCCTTCCCGGTAGTCAAAGAACGGAACTACGATTGCCGTCCATTTTCCCTCCATCGCATTGTGAACGCTAACGGAATATTCCGTATGGGGTTCTATCTTCCAGGTACGGAACTCGGCCTGGTCATGCTGCCAGTGCCCTCCATTCCAGTAATGTAGGGGCTTTATCTCGCCGCCATTGTAATGGGGAACACTGGGCCTTCGCACATTGCCATTTGGATCGATAAGGTAAATTATCAGGTTGGACGGTTCATCTGTTTCGATTGTCACCTCTATGCTGCAGTCTGTACTGTCAACAGGTATTTTATATCTGTCCCCCGCATATTTTATTATTTGCAGTTCATCTAAACCGGCATCAGATGTTACATATGGCATCCATATTCCAGGAAGAGTGACCGGATAAAAAGTATCCATGTCTTCACCGTTGGAGTCATAAGGATACGGCCACCAATCTTCCATCACACCCTCATATCTAGGAGTGATTAAACCCGTATCGCCACCAAAGTTATCGCCTTTACCGATAATATGGATGGCACCCCATTTTGCACCAAGGAACATCGGATGGACAAAGTTTCCACCTACGTCTTTGAGACTGCCGGGCTGGACTTTGGTGACGGAAGGCGAAGAAGAAAGCGTCTTGCCGGTATCCACCACAGTGGTTATCTCATCCTCAAAACTGCTTCCGTCAACTGCAACAACTGCCGTTGATGAAGAAGCCCATTTCTTTGTCGCAATATCTGCTGCTGCATCAACAGGATCACTTAGGACGGTGTATTCGGTTGCCCCGGTGCCGTGCCTTGCCAGAAATCCATCCCAATCATCGACCAGGTATTGGGTGGTCTGGTCAACTGTCGTGAACCAAGTTGTTACTGTATCAACACCATGGTACACTATCGGAGAAACATACCTCTTGCCGCTCTCAATATAGTTCGCAGCCGGCACTGCTGCAAGATATCCGTACTCATCCTTGTTACTGGCCGGGTCATCATTTACAATGAATGTCTGTGCCACAGGTGTTATATCCGGCTGAGATACCGGAACAGGCACGGACTCAGCCGAGCCGCCAACACTCAATGTGAATTCATATGCACCGGAGCCATACATGAAGTAATTATCGAGCCACTTGCTCTCGTCCCATCCGGGAAACATGTCAATCTTTATTTTCCATGTACCGGACATGTCTGCTGGATATTCAAGTTCATCCTCCCCGTAGTACTGGGCAGAACATACCAATTCTCCGGACGGATTGTAAAGATGTATGTCGTAATCCGATTTCTCTATGGGTTCCAACGTAACAAAGATACCCTGACCCGAATTAGCATTGAAACTGTACCAGTCTTCCCAGTCATATGCGTCAAGGTACCCCGAATAAGAACCAAGGGATATCGGCATTGCCGCGCCGATTGTATCTCCTGCATCCTTTCCACCCCCGGCGTCATCCTGTACGCCGAGCGATATGTCAATCGTATAATCGCCGGCATCGGCACCCTCGTTGGCAAAAATATGTATGAAATATGTACCGGTCGCATCCGCAGTATGCCCGTTTTCAATAGGTGCTGCCATAAAATCCATTAGTTCAAAGTCATAATCTTCACTACCGCCTAGCGACACCTGGATGGTCTGACCCTCACAAACAGAAAACGAATACCAGTCATCTTTGTCATTACTGCCGGGATCCAATGCACCGGTGCGTCCCCTCCCGGGAACGCTTTGATCTACGGGTTCGCCAACATATACCGGAAGCGATTTAAGAATACTGCTGCCGGCATCCACATTGTAACCAATATCATTCTGGATGCCTGCCAGTGAAACATCTTCCGTAGGAACGTAGATGGTATCATACATCTGGCATATTCCATTGTTTTCATCTCCAACAGAGTCCTGAAAATTGGCTGTTTCCAAGGGATTGATATCGTGAGCGGTGCCGGCAGTGGTAGTCTCATCAGACATTGCAGGAAACAGTGGCATCATCACCATTGAAACCAGAAAGAACAGTGTAACTATCGCTAATCCCGTTTTATTTATTTTAAAATTTTTCATTTTTTCCACCCTTTTATACTTTCGTTTTTCATTTTATTGCCTCCGAGATATATAATGCTTTCAGGATATATATACTCATCGAGTAGCATATGCCGTATATTTGTATGCAATGCAATAAATGTATGTAACGAACGAGGCAAAAACAGAGTACAGGCTTATGCTACGGAATGCCCACTGTACCTCTCCAAAGCATCTATGACAGGCAGCTTTTTCCCCATCAAAAATTGTTCAAGTGAACCGCCTCCCGTTGAAATATAGGACATACTGTCAGCCATTCCGAATTTGCCCACCGCCGCAACGGTATGCCCTCCTCCTACAACCGAAAAGGACTGCGATGATGCAATGGCTTCGATAATTTTCTTTGTGCCCCTCTCAAATTCCTCAGTCTCAAATACGCCCATCGGACCTGAAAAAAGCACTGTCGAGGCGTTGTCTATTTCCCTGATGAACGCCCCTGCAGTCTCCATGCCTATATCCTTTATCCCGTATCTTTCCACATCCTGCAGTTCCTTAACTTCCGATATACTCATTTCCTTTCTGCCACCGTCATCGACAGCTACATCCACGGGCAAAACTATCCTGTCACCAAAATTTTTCATAATGCTGTCCATCTCCTCCACCTCCTGTTCAGATGCCTTCGCCAACCCGAGAAATACGTTTCCGGGCACACCTCCGAGCAGAACCTTATCCGCCACACCCCTCTCGAACAAATTGCCCATTGTCCTTATAGCATTGGAATACTTTGCCCCCCCGAATATGAAGAGACATGGTCTCTCCGGCTTTTCCACGATTTTCGAAAGGGTCTCAATTTCCTTCTGCATAAGCCTTCCCGCACATGATGGTACAACCGGAATGAAACCCACAAGCGAACACTGTGAACGGTGGGCGGCGGCAAACGCATCATTGACGAATATGTCGGCAAGCGGCGACAGCGACTGCACAAGGGACGAACGAGAATGCCCCTCCGCCGTTTTCTTGTCCCTCTCGCCCTCAAACTTCCTTACGTTGTCAAGCATGAGCACCTGCCCCTCCTCAAGACCTTTTATCGCATTTCTTGCCCTTTCGCCGTATATATCATCCACATACTCTACCCCTCCACCGTCGGCCCCGCCACCGAGTTCATCCGAAAGAGCCACTGCATGCATCTCAAGTCCCGTAAAATCCCACCCCCCCGGCCTCCCCTGGTGGGCAAGTATTACAACCTTGCCTTTCTTGTCTCTCAACTCATCGATAGTCGGCACAACCCGCCTTATCCTGGATACATCCAGTATCTCCATCGTTTCGGGGTCGAGCGGGGAATTAATATCTGCCCTCAACAGTACTGTCTTGCCTTTAAAATCAAAATCATCCATCGTTCGGAGTTTCATGGAATGGTATGAAAAATGGGTAAATAAATTTTTCATCTCGGTGAACTGTTCCGTACTTTTTCTTCCATAAATTTCAGCATCTCGTCCCTGAACTCTTCCCTTGCAAGGGCAGCCTCCATGTTCGTCTTCATCCAGTCAAGTTTATCCCCGAGGTCAAATCGTTTTCCTTTGAATTTATATGCATATACCTTCCTTCTTTCACTCAAAATTTTTATGGCATCTGTCAGCTGTACCTCCCCCCCCTTACCCACTCCCGTTTTCCCTATACAATCAAATATCTCAGAAGTGAACACATACCGCCCCATAACGGCAAGATTGGACGGTGCATCTCCCATGGACGGCTTCTCAACTATGCCTGCCACTTCGCAAAGTCTTCCGTCAATCGCCCCGCAGTCCACGATTCCGTATCGCTCCACACATTCCATGGGCACCTCGCCAACTGCAATCACCGCAGACCTGTAGGTACTGAACTGCTCGATAATCTGGCCTATGCACGGCTTTTCCGAGAAGATTATGTCATCACCAAGCATCACGGCAAAATCATCCCCGTCCACATGTTTTTCGGCACATAATATGGCATGCCCCAGCCCGAGAGGTTTCTTCTGCCGTATGTAATGTATGTCTGCCATATCGGATATTTTTCTTATCTCCTCCAGCTTTTCAGCATCATTTCTCTCATTCAATGTGCTTTCCAGCTCGTAGGAAATATCGAAATAATCTTCTATGGACTGCTTACCCCTCCCTGTTATAATCAAAATGTCGCTTATGCCGGCTTTTACGGCCTCCTCAACCACATACTGTATTGCAGGTTTATCAACAACCGGAAGCATTTCCTTGGGCGTGCTCTTTGTTGCCGGAAGGAAACGCGTGCCCAGCCCCGCCGCCGGAATGACCGCTTTCATATTCCCGAGAATAGTGTCCTGCATTTATTATTTGTGATTTATGATTTAAAATGGCTAAACGATGCTGTGTCCCATGACAATAGAACGAAGGAGAACAATTATCGGTATTATCTCAAGCCTGCCTACCCACATGTTTATTATCAGCATGATTTTTGCAATTGGGTCCATGCCGACCGAGGTTATACCCGTCGAAAGACCGACATTCCCCTGAGCGGAGCATACCTCGAAAATGACGTTATCAAGGCTCCCGCTTGTTGTAAGGAGCAGCACCATCACACCCACGAATAGAAGTATCATCCACAGGAACGACATAACAGCCGCTTCATTCACTTCTCTCATTGCCTCATCATCGGATATAATTTTTTCTCCGAGTTTATGCCTGAATGAACTCTTGGGCGGCAGAAACATTTCCTTTATTCTCCATCCGGTCCCCTTCGCGAGTAATATCGCCCTGAACAATTTTATCCCGCCTGCGGTCGACCCTGCAGCCCCGCCGATGACCATTGCAAACGATAGAATCATCTTGGCGGAAGGAAGCCATGAAGCTATGTCTGATGTCTGGAAACCCGTACATGTCAGGGCAGAGGTAAATTGGAATGCAGAATATTTGAATGACTGCAGGAATGTCGAGTAGCTGTCCATGTTCAGCAGGGCAAGAATAATCATCCCCGAAAAAACAATGAAAAGAAGGGCCTGCGTCTGGACATCCTTGAAAAACTTTTTTATCCTGCCGTCGAGGAGGTCATAATGGGCGGCAAATGATATTGCACCTGCCACCATGATGGGAATAAGAATAATCTGGGCAATATTGCCGTATGATGCTATGCTGTCGTCCTTGACGGAAAAGCCTCCGGTTGAAAGACCTGTCATCGCATGATTTATCGCCTCCCACGGTGGCATTCCGGCAGCAAAAAGGGCAACAATGGCTATACCCGTATAAAGAAGAAATATCCACCATATGCTTTTCACGGTAGATATTATGCTCGGGTGGATTCTTTCCTCTCTTGCCTCAGAGCGGTAAAGAGTGAAGGAACCCGTACCGGGGCGTGCAAGAATGATAAGTGTCAAAACTATGACACCCACGCCGCCAACCCATTGTGTAAATGTCCGCCAGAACAGGATGGTATGCGTAAATTCGTTCTCGGGAGTTATCATGGTCAACCCGGTTCCTGTCCAACCTGCAACAGATTCAAAAAAAGATGAGATAAAGTCCATATTTTCTATGAAATAAAAAGGTATTGACGAAATCAGTGAGATAAAAAACCAGGATAGAGCGGCAATTACCATTGCATGCTTTATTTTAGGCTCGCCATCTTCCCCTCTGCCAAGGAGTCTGAAAAATCCTCCGGCCAGAAGGAACGTGATTACCGTTGCCGTTATCCAGAAGACGCACTCACGCTCGTTAAAAACGAACGGGATGATATTTACAAAGACGGTCGCCACTCCAACAGTAAGCAATATCGCCCCTACATCCCTTAAAATGATTTTTACATTTCTCATTTAATTCAGAAACTATTTTTTCTTGGCGAACAATTCCATTGCCTTATCTATCTTGTCCTTCCTTGCCAGCACGGTTATAGAATCATCTGCAACGATTATCGTATCCTGTATGGGTATGATTATGTCAGAGTTTCTCTCTATTGCTATTATAGAAACCCTCTTCGGCAAATTTATTTCCTTGAGTTTCTTTCCGATAAGCCTTGACTCCACGGGCAAAACTATTTTGAATATCTCAGCATGCCCACCCAGGCTCATAAAATCCTTTATCATGGGGCGTTTCACAGCCCGGTACATGTATTCTGCCAGCAATGTATTCGGATTTCCCACGATAGTTGCACCCTTCTCGATAAACATTGGCTTACTTTCCTCATTGTTAACAACAGAGACAAGGGAACGCACGCCCATATTCTTTGCAATTGAAATAGCCATCAGATTTGTTGCATCATCCGCCGTGGTAACTACTGCATCCGCCCTGTGTATCTCCGCATTTTCGAGGGTTTCCTTGACAGTTGCATCTTCATTGATAATGACTGCATCGTATTTCTTCGAAAACTCGTCGCATTTCTCCTTGTCCTTCTCGATAACAACCACATCGTCTTTGTTTTTAAGGGCGAGGTAAGTAAGTTCCTGCCCGATACCACCTGCCCCTATTATCAGTACATACATTTTCTCCCCTGTGTTTATGGCAGACCATAATTTAGATGGTGTTATTAAATTTTTCTCTGCAAAGGCTTACATGATCCATATATTCATATATTTGTATACATATACCAAGTCTTCATCTGATTAACCGCGGTCCATACGCAAATATACCTGTGTCTATCTAAAATGTATAGAGGGTTTTGAATAACCACATAGAAACATATATCTGGCGGTTTTCTATTCCTTATCAATAGAGGTGATGGTATGAGCTTTAACAAGTTTATTCTCAAGCAGCAATATTTGAAAGTGAAAGGGT
>Ga0315549_1002100_pt1 | contig 19455 bp, 15 predicted proteins | sample SalMarSW160200MG_FD_203101 | JGI IMG/M metagenome (GOLD analysis project Ga0315549, IMG submission 203101) | Salt marsh sediment microbial communities from the Plum Island Ecosystem LTER, Massachusetts, United States - Salt Marsh Sediment SW1601-200 ... | reverse complement strand
GGTCAGATTATCACCGTGCTTTATCTTATACGCTCGTGCAACTAGATGTAGAACATCTAAGCCTGCTAACCCTGCATCTGAGGAAAAATTCCAGTCTATTACACCTCGCACCATTACAAACCTTTTATCGAATATGATATTTCCCAGATGAAAATCGTTATGACTAAAAACGCAAGGAATCTCATCTACTATCAACCTGTTCTCTAAATAATCCTCTGCCCAATTTAGAACATTACGAGCTAGGTTATCCCATGGAAAAGAAATAATAGTTTTATATTTCTGTCTAGTCATAGATAATTCATTATTGACGTCTATCTTTATAGTTACCTTGTGAAGTTTCTGTATAAATTTTAAAGATTCCCAGATAATTTCTTCAAAACGCGGATCAGAATTAGATAGAATAGAGCCAGGGAATCCTTCGACAAATTCTTCTATGAAGTAATGCACATTCCCTTCAGAATTGATTCGCAATGGCTTAGGGATATGAGTAGCAATCGAGGGATAGTTGTTATAAAGGTAAGTAATGTTCTTATAATGATTCATTAGATGTTTCTGGGCTGCTATTGATAATGGCAACTTGATTAGGACAATCTTATTGGTATTTCGAGCAATGTTATTCATCTTTACGGTAACACATTTTACCGCAAGAACCTCGGTCTTTGTTACTATGCATCTCTCAATTTCAAACCGACATTCGGGAAACTCCTTTAAAAGTATTTTTTCAATCAATCCACCATACTTACTTTGACCCGCAATAAAAGCAAAAGACGGAGCAAAATGTGGAAATCTGATCAATTGCTTTCCAAATGCCTTTACTTTAGCAGCAAATCTCCTTGGAATCTGTCTCGTTTCCACTTCGTGTAGAGAGTTCACATTTTTTACATTTATTAAAAACCGTGGATAACGATAGATAGGGTAAGCAATAAACGCATTAACATTAGGGAAACCGGAACTCCGAAGCATACTCAAATATTGATAATAAGAATATGTATAAGTACGGTAAGCCTTTCCTTTCTTTATTCGGGAATATAAATCTGCTATTCTTCTCGGCAAGATGGACCCGAATAACAATCCCGAGTGGTCATCTGGTTTTCCTAGAAAATACCGATAATTATATCGATTCTCAATGGCGAGGTATAACTTCCCTTCCCGCTTAAGTATCCGCCTTATTTCTTGTAAGTAATTTAACTGCACTTGCATTGGATTACCCTCAAAAGATAAAGCCACCCACTCTAAAACTCCATTCATAATAACTATATCAAAGAAATCATCCGGGTATGGTAAATGCTGTAAATCACCGGCACAGGCAACAAATAAGTTCTTGAGGCCTCGTGAATCTGCCCATTGCTTTAAGAACAAAAGACGTGGAAGGGTTAAATCCAATGCATGGATTTCTGATACATGGTTACTGAGATTTAGGCTAATTGTTCCCCAACCACACCCTAAATCCAAAACATTAAATCTTTTTTCCAATGGTAGTAAAAATTTAAAAGCTGCGCGCCGCTTATCCTTAATATATTTTATAAGGGAATCTCTTTTCGCAGATGGCTGTTTCATTAAGAATTGGTAGAACCCCTTTTCCCAATCTGAGTTCTCTTTTATGGAATGTAGCAAATTCCTCATTTCTTCTTCTGATATTTCCCCATAATAATAGTTTTTATCCTTAGCAAATATTGGTATATTGTCTTCGATCTTGAAGTAATGACCTAATTTACAAACTATTGTTTCTTTAGAGTCAACAAAGAATAGAGGACTAAGACAGATGGGGCAACGATAATGACTAGGAAAAAAATTCATAAATAATCTTCACCACGATTTCGCTTCCTGTTAATTATTTCTTGATAGATTCCGTTAAATTGCTTCCCAATAGCTTCAAAACTGTATCGTTTCTTTACATATTGAACGATTTTTTCAGAGGAGTAATCCCGATAGTGCTCCAGCATATAATCGATAGCATCAGATAAAGTATTTGAATCTTTAGTGCTCACTAACATTCCAACATCATCGTTTACAATCTCGTTAGGACCTCCCCTATCGGTAGCGATAGCAGGTATTCCTGAAGCAAAAGCCTCAATAAGTACTATCCCGAAAGTTTCACTTTCACTAGGCAAAACAAAGAAATCCGATTCTCTCATAAATTGTGCTACTTGTTCTTTGTTTTTAAGCCCATGAAATCTGACTTTATCATCAATTCCAAGTTCATAAGCGTACCTTTCATAGTCCTTTCGATAAGGCCCATTTCCTACTATGTCCAGAACAAAGTCATTTCGCTTTTTACTTAGAGTTGCAAGGGCACTCAGCAAATATGGTACACCTTTTATGGAGTTAAGCAAAGCAACCAGAAGTATCCTCTTGAGGTGGTGGTTCTTTTTATTGGGATTGGGATGGAAAATCTTGATGTTAACTGCATTTGGAACTACTTTAAAATCATTCTGTACCCCATACGCTTGTATATGTTTGATAAGATATTCGCTAACAGGCATTATCAAGTCGGCTCTATTCATTGCGAAACGAGCCTTCAGTATTTTTAAACCCTTGATCATCCTTCTAGGAAAACTGCTGAAGTGTTCTGAAATAACCACTGGTATTTTATATAACTTTCCCAATAGAACTGCTGACACACCAGCCGAATAAACATTTGCATGTATTACATCTGGCTTGAATCCTTCTTTGAGTAACTTCCGGAAAGCACTAAGCATACCCCAAAGGTAGATTAAATAAGTGGTTTTGGGAATCGGTGATTTACGATATCGTAGGCGCAAAATGCGAAATCCATCCTCTACATTATCATCAATTTTGTAGAATCCCTGCCGAATTGAAGGATCGATATCTTCTCTGGCAAGCACTACTATATCATTATATAATGATATTGCTTTTGCGTGTTCCCTTAAAAAAATGCCAGATACTGGATTCTTTCTCGATGGATATCGCCAAGCAATGAACAAAATCTTAAATCTTCCCATTTAGAGTACTCTTGCCCAAAATTTATTTATTATCCATATTTTTATTTTATTATCGAGCATTCATCTGATTAAAAATAGGAGTTTATTTATAGTGAACATAACTAAATATATAAATTTACCCCCTATTTGCAAGTCACTTTTTTATATCAATTTCTATTTCCCTCACCATTTTTTTCGGCACAGATTTTCACTAATCAAGACTGATTTTTTTACCCGTAACGTCTTTCTTTCACTTGAATCCTTGAACCCTGGACCCATTAACTACTTCCTTTCGAACTCTCGTGCGATTAATATCGGAGAATCACACCTGTTCGCCCTTCAAGACGCGCACTTATTGTTATCATAGTATTTTAACTAAGTCTTGACAGGTGGTTGAAATATTTGTATATATTTACATTAATGAAAGAGAATGACAATTTGCTAGAAAAAGGTAAAGTAAGGGTAAAATTCATCTCGAATCATAACGAAGCAGTTATATCATATTCTAACTTGTGTATAAATTAAAATGTTTGATAAGTAATTTTCATTTCTTGTAGAGCTGGTTAGTGTTTTTCAAATGAAAGGAGAAAGGATAGATGAACTTTGGAATTATCGGGGCTGGGAACTGGGGTTTAAATCTAATCAGGAATTTTTGCAAGATACTTTCTGTAGAGAAAGTAATCGTCTGTGACATTGATAGAAAGAGATTATCAAAGGTAAAGTCTGAATACCCTGGTATAAAAACAACAGAAAATTTAGACACTATTTTAAATGATAATAAAATAGAAGCAGTTGTTATAGCAACACCTGCAGGAACTCATTATGACATCGCAAAAAAAGCGCTTTCACGTGATAAACATGTTTTCGTTGAAAAACCAATCACAATGAAAGTTAAAGAAGCAGAGACGCTGATCGAGATATCAGAAGAACAGAACTTAACGCTTATGGTTGATCACATCCTAGAATATCATCCAGTGGTTTTGAAATTAAAAGGTTTGATAGATAAGGGGGTACTGGGGAAAATCTACTATATCTATAGTCAGAGAGTCAATCTTGGAGTAATCCGTCCAAATGAGAATGCACTATGGAGTCTTGGTCCACATGATATATCTGTATACCTCTATTTACTAAATGAAGAGCCTGATGTGATAACCGCTACTGGGGGTGTGTATATACAGAATAAGAAAGATATAGAAGATACAGTTTTCCTCCATCTACATTTCCCCTCAGGGGTAGATGCCCACGCACATCTAAGCTGGCTTGATCCAGATAAGATAAGAAAGTTAACCATAGTAGGTAGTAAAAAGATGGCTGTATTTGATGATATGGAACCGAGGAATAAGTTAACTATCTTTGACAGAGGTGCGGAATGGACAGAGGAAGGTGGAGTCGGTGTTCGTTACGGAGATATTCATATTCCAAGTATACTATTAAAGGAACCACTGAGAGAGGCCTGTGAGCACTTTCTCGAATGTATAGAAGAGGGTAAAAAACCACGGAGTGATGGTTTTGATGGACTTAGAGTTATTAGAATACTGGAGAAAGCACAGAAAATATTAGAAAGGAGAAATGAAAGATGAGTTATTTTGTTCACGAATCATCATACATTGATGAAAATGTAAGGATAGGGGATAGAACAAGAATCTGGCACTTTTCTCATGTAATGTCCAACGTTGTTATAGGGGAAGGCTGCATTCTGGGGCAAAATGTCCATATAGGTCCAAATGTAAAAATAGGTAACAATGTTAAGATACAGAATAATGTATCAGTCTATGAAGGAGTAATATTAGAAGACGATGTTTTCTGTGGTCCTTCTATGGTTTTTACTAATGTAGGGACACCAAGATCTGCATATCCAAAGGATAGTAGCGAATACCTGAAGACCCTTGTAAAGAAGGGAGCTTCAATTGGTGCAAATGCTACTGTTGTTTGTGGAATAACCCTTGGAAGAAACTGCTTTGTTGGAGCTGGTTCTGTTGTAACAAAAGATATTCCAGATTATGCATTAGTCTACGGCGTTCCAGCCGAAATAAAAGGATGGATGTGTGAATGTGGAAATAAACTTTCCTTTATCAATGACAAGACAAAGTGCAGTAAATGCAGTCGTGTATATCAAAAAATTAGTGAAGAAAAAGTAAAACTGTTCAACTAATCTATTAATTCGATATAATCCCGAAATTCTTATTTGTGTTCTCCTGAAAAATATATAAACATACCTTTCTCTGTAGCCAACTTCCTATTACAATTTTAAAGGGAAAATAATAGGGTAATCAGTTGAATATTCATCTTGACAATATTTTTTTTCAGATTATATTAAATCTAAAAAGGGGCCGTAGCGCAGTTGGAAGCGCGTCTGACTGGCAGTCAGGAGGACACGGGTTCGAGTCCCGTCGGCTCCAAAAATAAGGGGGGTAGAGTTTCTTTATGCGAAAATTTGTTATATTTTTTGTCCTTTGTAGTTTGATCTTAATTTCGTGCGGTGGAGATGATATCTTCGCAGGGAAAGCATACAGGCTACGTGCCGAGCAGGGACTTAAAGAGATACGAAACGCCTTAGTTGCATACAGAATAAGTAGTGGGCAGTATCCAGATGAAAAGCATTGGCAAGAAGAGTTACTCCCATACTTTAGAAAGGAAAGATCGCCTGACCCCCAATGGGTAACTAAACGAAAGATGCGCGTGATGAGTGCAAAGAATAATATCAGTCAGGTAAAGGGAATACTGAGGGAGTTAAAGCGAAAGATCTATTATGCTGATACTACTCTTCAAGCAAATATTATGGAATTTCTAGGACCAATTGATTCTGCCCTAACCCTTGCAGAATATGAGGTTACTGAGGCCAGAAGATATGATTATCGAGATATAAACCCTGAGTTGAAGGGTTTTTATGAGTTTACTTCTAATCTGAATCTCCCATTGGAAAAAAGAAAAATTGTAGAAAGGATGGAGAACCAGTATACACAACTGAACGATGAGATAAATGAATTAGAAATTAAAATGACTGGAGAGGATACAACCTTTAATAAGGCTGTAGAGAATGTCGCTAAGGTGATGAAAGACCTTATCAAGAAAAGTCTCTTGGAAGTTCAAGGCAAATCAGTTCCCTCTGCTGAGAGTTTAACTGTTCATTCCGATGTTATTGAAAATCTGACTTTAAGATTGAATCCTAAGAAAGATTCACTTCTTATGAAAGATTTGAAGAAGTTAGATGAAAGAATAACGAATTATACACGAGGAAAAGATAATATAGAATTCCTGGGTTATTTGAACGAACTTAAAAAAAAGTTACCTGCATCCATAAATCTCTTTAACAACTACTACAACAAAGATAGAGAGATTGCTATGGAAGCAAATAAAGTGCTCAACGGGTATGCAGCTCTCGTTAATCTCCGCTCCCTTGTACACTTTTTTGTGGGCCAGAATGATAGTCTACCTAAAGGAAACCTTTTTGTTATATTTAAAGATGATGAGGATATGAAGGAGCTTAGGAAGGATTTATCTTCGGATCCATATCTTTGCGCGGAGGATAATGGGTATAGATTAGAAGCCAAAGCACTTGATAATGCTCAAACTCCATTGGTTTTAAAAGTAGCTTTTATAAATACCTATGAGGATATTGTAAGGGAATCATTCTCTTCGGGGCCTTTCTATTCTACAAATGATTCAAACACTACTTTCTTTGTGATGGTGAATGCAAAGGATAAAGAACATACAATAATAACTATAATACCCAAATTTAAGGAGGAAGAAAGGAGGTGAGGTAAGTGAAAAGATCTATCAATGTTCTGCTATTGATATTGGGGTTTCTTCTATTAGTATGCACAGCTTCTGCTCAGAAAGAGCAACAGATTAAATACTCAGAAGCACAAAGAAATTATAGCACTGCATTTGAATATATGAAACAGGGTAATTACGAAAAAGCCAGGGACTTACTCACCCAAGCTATAGAGGATAGCTCTACCTATGTGGATGCGTATATAGCTCTACGAAAGGTTTATATCACCCTTGGAGATACAGATAAGGCGATAGAAACGTGCCTGGAGGGTATATCCAGTGTTCTTGAATACAAAGGGAAGGAATTGGAAGAGAAGCTTACAGCGGCCGACAGGAAACTCACCCTTGCTTTAGCAGACCTCTATGCAAAAACTGGTCAACCAGAAAAAGCTGATGAACTCTTTGAGGAGATAATAAAAGAGGACCCGGAAGATGCTAATAGCTGGGATCTCTATGCAAGTTACCTGGAGAAGAAGGGGAAAATTGATAAGGCTATAGAATATTACGAAAAAGCCTATCGATATGACCCAGAAAATAGAGGTATAGCCTTTCGCCTTGGTGAGGCTTACTTTGAGGCCAAACGCTATAAGGATGCCGTGGAGTTCTTCTCTAAAGCAAAAGAAACCTTCCCGGGTGATATAGATATAATGAAGAAAACAGCCGAATCGTATTATAACCTGGGTAAGTTTGAAAAGGCAATCGAGGAGTATAAATCGATTATAGAGATAATTCCCAAACACGTAAGTAGCAGAATCAAAATAGGAAATGCATATAGAGAACTAAAACAGTATGATAAGGCAAAGAAATACTATCTTGAGGCACTGAAAATCGAACCAAACAATCTAAGTGTATATTATCAACTAATCAATCTCGAAATCTCACGAAAAAATCTTTCTGCAACAAAGTCTTACATAGATGAAGCTTTCAAAATTTGTCCAGATGATCCCATTCTTCTTGCATTATATGGAGAATACTATTATCGCCTTGGACTTGCTAAAATGGGCAATAAAGAATGGAATCCTGCAATAGAAAGATATGAAAAGGCCATAGCAATCTGGAATGAAACTATCAAAAAGGCATGTGACCCAGAATGGAAAGAATACGCCAAAAAGGGAATAAAAAGAGCAAAGAAAATGATCGAGGAGGTTAAAAAAGTCAGGTGGTAATTAATGGGTAAAATCTTTGGATGGCTGGTTTTGCTCGGGATAATAGGATATGGATTCTACATAAGTGTTCATTGGATAAAAATACGATTGAATTATTCCGATATTAAAGATAAGGCGGAGAGTATGCTTAGTCCATCTTCTCCCGTTCACTTTAAAAATATACCCCGCGAATTAATGGAACATGCTAAAAACCGGGGCATACCTTTGAAGAGTGATAGCATTAAATTGGTTATTGATGAGTGGAAAGGTTATAAGGCATTGTCATTTAGATACACTGATTCCCTGATGTTGTTTGGTAATAAGCCAATACATTTTACATATTCTTTCGCAGAGACAATTCCTTTAGGGCGTTGAGAGGTTTACAACTAAGTTTAGAATGATACTGATCTTCTTTCTTTTTTCACAACCCCGTAATGTTACGGGGTTTTCTTCTTTCCAAACAGAGGATACCTTAAGCTTTGGCAAAATTTCTATTTCTGGAAAGTCAATCCTCTCCAAGAAAGAAATTGAAAAACTGTTACCTGAAGCGGGTATGCCTTTTAGTCAAGAAATATTGGAGGAACATATTAATAGGATACTGAAGTTTTATGTGGATAGAGGATTCCCCTTCGCAAAGGTTTTCCCTATGCGTTTTAGGGTTGACTCCAGATCAGTTAGTTTCGAATTATATATAGAACCGGGGCACATTCAGAAAATAAAGAAAGTAATTTTTAAAGGAAATAAGTTTACCAAAGATGAATTCCTTCTCCGTCAAATTCCGCTAAAATATAATGCTGTCTTTAATGAAGAGGCGCTGGAGAAATCCATAAAAGGGCTCGAAAAACTCGATTATATAAAGGTCGATTCCTTTCAAATAATTAAAAGCAATGAAGAAGGGTGCGTATCATTATTACTTTATATAAGTGAAGTAGACAGAGGGAATCTCATCGGAGCTATTTCTTATTCTAAGAATGGTGGCTGGAGTGGAAAATTCTCGGCCGAGAATAAGAATCTTTTTGGAAGTGGTCGCTCTATCGAACTTAAATGGATGAAAGAAGGAAATATCTATCAGGAGGAATTTTTTAAATATACAGAGCCTTATATTCTTTCTTTACCTTTAAGTTTAGCTATTAATATTCAACATTCTTATATTGAAAACATTAGCAATAGAACCTCAATATCTACTGGAATTAGTTATTCAATGAAAAAGTTCACAATTTCCGTTATTCCTGGCATAGAGAATTATGCTCAAAGCGGAGAAGGGAGCAATTCGTATCCTTTTTTTGGAGCAGATTTTTTCTATAATACAAACCTTCTAAAATTCTCTTATCGTAATAAATGGAAAAGGGAAGGGGGTTGGATTATGGAGGTATCATCTTCACTTTTGCTCTTCCATTTTAATATTGATTTAGAATATTTTGTTCTAACATCACGTGAAGAAGAATTATTATTTTTTAAGCCTATTAGAGGATATCCCGGTGTTACAGCATCTCGGGGTTTAAGGCTCGGGATAGAATGGGTTAATAAATTAGGACAACTGGTTATTTATCCACTTTTGGATACTTCATGGATCCAAGACTCCTGGAGATATTCTTATGGAATTGGCATTAAAGTTAATAAGGTTTCTCTGGAATATGCCATTCCCTTTGATGAGTCTGCTGTAAAGGGACGGGTCTATATTACATTTAACGGATTCGAGGGCTCAAAATTCTAAGTTGAATTTTCACAAGTGTTTCTTAAAACAGCTTGCCAGCCTCCGAATACCCTCTTTTAGTTCCTCCTCTTTTGGATAGGAAAAGTTAAACCTTAGATGATTCTTTTCTGGATTTTCTGCATAGAAGACTTCTCCAGGGACAAAGGCAACTTTTTCCTCTTCCACAGACCGGTAGAAGAGCTCCATTGTATCTATACCTTTCGGTAAAGTTATCCACAGGAAAAAGCCACCGTCTGGTTTAGTCCACGAGACATTGTCAAGGGGTCCTAAATATTCATCTAATGATTTTAGAGTAAGTTCCAGTTTATTCCCATAGTAGTCCTGCATTTTTTTAAAGTATTCGTCAAGGTTGGTATCTCGAAGGAATATAGTACACAAATCCTGGTTCCACTTTGGGCTATTTAAGACATTGGCTTCTTTAATATTCGTCATCTTCTCAACCACTCTGGGATGTCCTATATTGAAGCCGAGTCTGATTCCGGGGGCGAATATCTTCGAGAAGGTGTAAAGGCCTATTACATTTGTACCTTCTCTCTTCTGGTCAAGTGCAAATAGTGAAGGAATTGAATCCCCAGAGTATCTAAGTGTTCTGTAAGGACTATCCTCAAGAATGGGAATGTTATATTCATAACTTAAATCTAGAAGGGATTCTCTTTTTTTAAGACTCATCGTTATCCCAGCGGGATTTTGAAAGTCGGGAACAACATAGATAAATTTGGGAAAGGGAATAAGCCCTTTTTTAGATTCTTCAATTTTATCTCGAAAGCCATTGACATTAGATCCATCATCTTCTATGTTGACTCCAACAAAGCGAGGTCTTTCCATCTGAAAAGCTACCAGTGCACCACTAAATGTTGGGCGATCAATTATAATGGAATCGCCTGGATTTATAAAGAGACGGCCTGTAATATCTAAACCGTGTTGTCCAGAGCTGGTTATCAGAATATTCTCCTTCTCAATATTTATATTATCCATTTTGAGGAAATCAATTATAGCTTCTATTAATGAATCTTCTCCTGGGATACTGGAATATTGAAGGACACTTCCAATATCCTCTCTTAAAATCATATCTGAGGCTTTCCTTATTAATTCCTTTGGGAAAGTATCCGGTGAGGGCATTCCCGCAGCGAAGGATATAATATCAGGAGATTTTAAGTATTTAAGCATTTTGCCTATAGTATAACCCTCAAAATCTCTTATATTTTCTGAAAAAAGATAATCCCATCTTTCTATCATCATTTCCTCATCTCACGCATCCTGCAAATTTAACCCTTGCTCCCATTTTCATAAATTTTCTCGCATCCTTAGTGCATCGAAGAGTCTTATAGTATATGACATCACCTATCTTAGATGCATTCTCCTTTAATTCGGAGGGTGAGAGGAAATAAGCTTCCATTGTGTCCATATCTCTTTTTTCTCCATCACTCTCATACTTAATAGTGATATTTTCACCGCTATTTATCACCATAGTAGCATTGTCAAACCAGTTGAAGTCTTCGATCCCGAGGTCCGGATTGATTCTGATGTGTGCAGAAAGACTCACATTCTTAATCTCACTCTCCTTTAACTCTTTGCTACATTGGATGAAAGTTTCCGGTTTCATTGCGTTTCCAAGATTTATTTCATAGATGGCGCTTGTTTTATCTTCTCTTAAGTATTCCTGCATAATATTTAATAACATCCTGAACTGGATTGCGTTCTGTGTGGCAAGTAACATGGATATCTTGAAATTAATATTGGGGATATCTCTCCCAAAGTAACAGGCGGCGGTTATTGTGCTCCAGGAGGGATTTAAGAAGAAATCAGCGCCATTGGCTAATGCTGTTCTGATTATACCATCGATATAGACCAGATAATTATTGTTTGACACTTCTACACCACCAAGATTGCCAAAAGGCGTGCCCTGATTGATGAGTTGTACCTGACGTAACCCATCAGGTGTAGGAATAGTTGGGATTTTCATCCCGGTTGCATCTTCTATCGCTTTAAATCTTTTTTCGGATAGTGGTGTTCCGACAAAATTAGTATTGCAGAATTTATCAACCCCAATCAAATTTTCTGCCATTGCAAGAGTAGCAAGGAGACCTCCTTCATATACATACTCCTCTCTTAAAGCCATAATAGAGATCATCTCAGCTGGAGCAAAGACCTCGTTCCCAGTCTCAGCACTATCAGATACCCTCTCCATAAATCGGAAAGTCACGTCTTCACCCTGGAATCCAGATACCTGAGCGGTAACTATTCCTAAATTATCATTATAGGAAATACCTTCATTCTCTTCAAAGGATTTTAATTTCGGAAATCGACTTACCAGTTTTTCTGCCTTTTCTACCATCTCTCCAAAGCCCTTTTTTTTCAGGATTTCTTTCCTCCTTTTATAATCACGCATCTCTTTTATTATCTGGCTAATATTCCTTGTCCCTCCATATAATTCCTTAATCGAATCTATCGCCTTTTTATCTTCGTCTCTAAGAAGTGAATATTTCATAACGCCTCCTTTCTTGCCACAAAGACAGTCGCTTCGCTCCATTGGAAATTAGGGTTTAGGATTTAGGGGTTTGAAATTAGATTTAGCAGCTATAAAAACAATGTTAAAACATTGCACCTCTTAACTAAATCCGAATCCCCAAATCCTGACCCCTATTATTCTTCGCATCTTGCACTCTTCATTTTGCATTGACGTACTTCTGTGGCTATTATTTATATTTACTCCTTGATTTATTATCTTTCAAGTTCATAATCATAAGAATTAATACCACCAAAGTTTATGATATTTTTATATCCCAATTCTTCAAGTTTTGAAACAGCCAAAGAAGCACGACCTCCAATCTTGCAATAAACAATTATCAATTTATCCTTTGGAATTTTATCAATATGGCTTTCTATTTCTGTGTGGGGAATGTTAATCGCTGTGGGTATATGCCCTCCCATATATTCTTCCTCTGTTCTAACATCAATTAGTAGGTAATTCTCATTCTTCTCATCTATGAGTTTTTTCAGCTCCGAAGCGGAGATATATTGTTTTTCTCCGAATTCTGCTGTTTTTTCCTTTCTTGTTTCTGTTAGTGATAAGGGAGCTTTCTGAATAGCACAGGTAAAAAGTATAATAAAAAATATTGAAAGAAAAAAAGGTATTCTTTTAGGCATTATACCTCCTATATCATGCCTTTATTTACGAGTTCGCCAAATTTCTCAAAGGATCTATTAAAGGTTTTTTCGACTGCTTCAGGGAAGACACATGCAGGGAGTTCTCTCATCCTTAGGTGATATCTTATGCATTCACAGCAAGTACCCTTCTTAGAGCAGGGTTCATATGTACAGTTGCAATCCTTTAAATTTATATCCTTTGTACATTCCATTCAACCTCCTTTTTAGTATATATATCTTAAGGAATTACTAATGTCAAGCGTTAAGGAGAGGGATTCTGACACAGAGACACCCCGATACGGTCGGTTCCTCCCATCATATAACCTTGGGACAAAGCCTAAAAATTACAATATATCGAGGTGTTTGGGCCTCGTATATCTTTTCAGTGTTGAATATTTTAAGTAGATAGTCGAAGAATATTCTTTTTTCCTCAGGGTGTTTACCTGATTCTATATATACAAGATATGGATTTTTGTGTTTACAGATTAACTCTTTATCAAGAACTAACTGGTTATTTACGTAGAAATTATTCCAATTCCTTGACCCTGTAAAGGGATTGAAAAGTTCGCCCGCCTCCCCATTCATTATTATTATATCTGATTTTTCTGTTTTTCTCAATACTGTTACCTGTAGTTCTTTTCTTTCCTTAAGAAATTGGAAATGTTTGTATTGGACACACGCTGAAAAGATAAGAAGTAATGGAATAATGAAAATAAATATTTTCTTTAAGATTGGCCTTGAATTAATGAAAAATGAATAGGTTAGAAGAAAGAAGGGAAGAACTGGGATAATGAATCGTTGTCCTCTGACAAGGGTCTCTATGCTTGAGAACCCTTTATCCAGATAGTAATAGAGGGAGTAAAATATTAAAAGAAGTAAAGCCCCTGAAGTTGCCATGAGGAGATGTTTTTCTTTGTAAAAGACAAAGAGAAAAATAAATAGCATTAGGGGATAAAGCACGTTCAATGCGATAATATAATATACTCCAGAAGATAATAAATATTTTAGAGAGAATGCGCTTCTGCTTGTTGTTAAAAGGAACGGTGCAAAAACTCCCCCTTGAACGTGATTGTTGTAAATACAGTAAACTATAAAAAAAGAGACTATGCCGGGTAATAAAAGGACAATCTTCTTATATGATTTGTTAAATAATAAGCCCCCAGCTATTCCTATGAGGATAATAACATTTGTATATCTTATGAGTAATGATACTCCGAGAAGAAAACCTGACGCTAAGTCCTTGTTTTCAATAATGAGGTAGAAGCCAAGCAGGATGAAAAATAGGGAAGGGACATCACTCATTATAGTTCTTGAATAGAGAACCAGGACAGGATGGAGAAGGTAGAGAAGAGAAAACACCGGATCAATAGAATAATGTTTCAGTATTTGAAGGAATATAAAGAATCCTGCAATATAAAATATGAAGGTTCTTAAAAATCCTAACTTCCAGTGAATGGAGGTAAAGGGAATTAAAAGTATAGCATTTCCTGGTGGATATTTTGAGAAGTTATGTTTTTCACCTATTATTGTGCCAATTGATGGTTCTACATTTGCTTCATCATAGAAGAAAGTTCCTTTCTGCATTACATATGCAGTTGAAAGATACGAAGCTTCATCCATAATACCATACATAGGAGGGTAGAATAAAAAAAACGTCGTGACAATAACTATCAATGAGATAATCAGATAAATTTTATTAAGCATCTAAATCCTATATTAAGTTTTTCTATTATAAATTTTATATTTAAATAGTCAAGAATTGGACGCAGAATCTTAGTTCTTAGTTCTTAGTTTCACACTTCATCCACCCATTTACTTTGTATTTTGCATTGACGACGTTAGCCGCAAGTAGATAGTAGTGAGCTAATTATGACTGTAGACTGATGACTGGTGACTGTAGACTGAATATCACTTGACCCCCTGATCCCTCTAGTTTTTATCTTTTCTCCTTGCGTATTTGAGCAATTTTCTATATAATTGTCGTATGAAATTTTTGTCTTTTATTCCATTAGCAGGTTTAATCTCAGGCTTAATAGCTTTACTACTTTTATTTATCCTCATACGAAGGTTGAAAAAGAGGGAAGGGGGATTGTCTATTTATCTATTTAATATTTTGGGCATAATCCTCTTCTTTCTACTATCCTCAACTCTTTTACTTATCTACACTAGTTTTAAAAATTATGAACATTTCACATATAAGAAAAATGTACTCACAATAGTGTGCCAGTTGAAAGAAGTTGATTGGTTTGTGATAGAGCTTATTCCAGAGGATAGGAATAAAGAGAGAAACCGATTCTACAGGTTAAATGGTCAGCAGTTCCTTATTGAAGGTCATATTGTAAAATGGAAAGATTTCTTCGCATTTTTAGGAATGAAACCTTTATATCAAGTTACAAGACTATCCGGAAGATATATAACTATAGAAGATGAGAAAAATAATGAGCGAACCATATACGAGATAAATAAAACTACCAAATTCTGGAATTTCATGATGCGCTATGGTAAGAAGATTCCAGGGATAGACGCGGTTTATGGAACTGCTTCATTTACCTATCCAGAGGTAGATGATACACTAAACCTTTTAATTACCCATTCCGGGTTCATGATTCAATAGCCACAGTATTAGGGGTTAGGGATTGGGGATTAGGATTTAGTTTTTGAAAGTCTTGCAAATAAAGCATTCTTTTACTATCTTTTTTTAATCCCCAAATCCTAAATCCTAAATTACGACGCAGATGATCGCAGATAAAATTACATATTAGATAATCAACTGACCAACACACAAACGCACCAACTGACTAACCGATTTAGTCCTACTCAACCACTCGACCATTCAACTTTTACCTCTCTTCGGCTCTCGACTAATGACTGGAGACTGAAGACTAATTTGTCATTGCGAGGAGCAAAGCGATAAAACAATCTCACCCTAACTATCAGCTAAACAAGACATTCAACTCCAAATACCTAGAATCCCTTGTAAAAAATTCAAATTTAGGTATAATGAAATTATGACTAAAAGGAAATTACCAGAAGTTAATAAGGCACATGAAAAATTGTGTGAATACTTTAAAGAAAGGGAGGAAATACTTTTTTCTTTCCTTTTTGGCTCATTGGCTAACAATATGACGACAGGTGTAAGTGATATTGATATTGCAATTATGGTAGACCCTACTAGAGTGAATGAATCAGATTACCGATATGGTTACAAAGCTGAGTTAATATCTGAGTTGATATCTTTACTCTCATTTAATGATATAGATCTTGTTATCTTAAACGATGCATCTTTACTCCTGAAGCATAGAATTGTAAAATTCGGTGAGTTAATCTATAGCAAGGATGATAGACTGAGTTTTGAATTTCAGATTAAAACTCTGGAACGGTATCTCGATCTCCAACCATTGGGTGTTTTTTAGAGAATTTTAATGATCGATAAAGAAAGAGTTGAAAAGAAATTAAATCTACTTGCGGGAACCCTAACAGAATTGGAAAAGCTAAGCGATCTATCCTACGAAACACTCACATCTTCCCTTCAGAAACAGTGGGCAGCTGAACACGGTTTACAACTGGCTATACAGACACTCCTTGATATAGGGAGTCATATTTTAGTAGAGGCAGGGGAACGAGGAATAGACAATTATACTGATGTAATAAAATTACTGGGAGAAAAGGATGTTCTCCCTGTTGAATTTGCAAATTCAATTCAGAGTATGGCAGGTCTTAGAAATATACTTGTCCATGAATATACTGAAGTTGATCTGAATGTCATATTTAAAATACTTAATTCACGTTTGGAAGATTTCAGGCGGTTTATTTCTTTTATCCGCAGGTATATAGACAAAAATTAATTAAATATTGATTCACCATTCAATTATTTAACCATTTAACTCTCTTCAACTATAGAGTGGTAAATGGTGACTCTTGGCCTCTTTAATTAGACACTGATTCACACAAAATCTTAGGTTTTAGGTCTTAGCTTCACACCTCATCTACCCATTTACATTGTATTTTGCACTGATGCTGTTAGCTGTATGCTGAGGCTGTAAGCTATTTTCGACTATTGACTACTGACTATAGACTAATTGTTCTTGACTTTCCCTCTAATCCTCCTATTTTTATAAAGATAGTGAACAAATGGAGTCAAATTGCTGAAATCATATCTAAAGAAATTACTTGATATAACGGGTAGGGGAGATGCAAGGGAGGAAAGTTATTATGAAGCACTTTCCTGGTTATTATCTGGATATGCTGATTCTTCTGTAGATAAGGATATTCGAATTACAACCTTACCAAAAAGAACGGAAGCTGGCAATCCTGATTTTAGAATCTGGGATGGAAAACAGCACATCGTTGGATATATTGAAGCAAAACCACCGAGTACTGAGAATTTAGACCATATAGAAACTACAGAACAGTTAAAAAGATATCGTCATACCTTCCCAAATCTTATCTTAACAAACTTCTTTGAATTCAGACTCTATCGTGATGGGAATGTGGTAGATAGAGTTAATGTTGCAAGACCATTTATAATGCATGAACTTGGTAAAGTTCCACCTGTGGAGAAGAAAGGCGATTTCTTTAACCTACTCGAAAAGTTCTTTTCTTTCTCTCTACCAAAAGTCTACAATGCAGAAAAACTGGCTATTGAATTAGCAAAAAGGACTCGATTTTTAAGGGATGAGGTAATAGCAGAGGAATTACAGGAAGAAGAGACCCGTCTGCGTCTACCTGAGCTAACACGGCAGACAGGTGCGGACACGCACAGGCAGGGAAATGGGAAAGGTTACATCCTTGGTTTTTACGATGCCTTCAAGAAATGTCTTATAAGCGGTCTTTCAAAGGAAGATTTTGCGGACCTTTATTCACAGACCATAACCTACGGACTCTTTGCTGCACGGACCCGTTCTGAGGATAGCTTTAATAGAAAACTTGCTTACGATAATATTCCCCACACCATTGGAATACTGCGAGATGTTTTTGAATTTATATCCCTGGGTAAGGTTCCTGCTCAGATGGAATGGATTATTGACGATATTTCTGAAGTATTAGCAGTTACTGATGTGAGGAATATTCTTCACGAGTATTTTCACGAAGGCAAAGGTAAAGACCCTATAGTTCACTTTTACGAGACCTTCCTGGCTGAATATGACCCAAGAACGAGGGAAAAGAGAGGTGTTTATTACACACCAGAGCCAGTAGTCTCTTATATCGTCCGTTCCTTACATCATATTTTAAAAGAACATTTCAATAAACCCGATGGCTTTGCATCTGATTCTGTTACAGTTCTGGACCCTGCAGCAGGAACGCTTACCTTTATGGCTGAAGCAGCTAAACTGGCTGTGGAGGAGTTTGTATCTAAATATGGCGAGGGTGGAAAAGAAGAGTTCATCAAAGACCATATTCTTGAAAATTTCTATGCCTTTGAATTGATGATGGCACCTTATGCAGTAGGTCATTTGAAAATGTCCTTTCTTCTGGAAGAACTTGGATATAAACTAAAAGAAGATGATAGATTCAAACTCTATCTTACTAATACACTGGAGATGGAAGAACTTGCAGAATCCCAGCTTCCCGGGATGGCTTCTCTCTCCGAAGAATCCCATTTAGCAGGAAAAGTAAAGAAAGAACAACCAATTCTGGTAATCCTCGGAAATCCACCATATTCAGGGATATCTGTTAACGTTGGCGAATGGATCGATAGTTTGCTCAAAAAGGGTTACACAAAACTTGATAGTAGTTCAGATGATGGATATTATAAAGTTGATGGTAAACCTCTTGGAGAGAGAAATCCCAAATGGCTCCAAGATGATTATGTCAAGTTTATTCGTTTTGCGCAGTGGAAGATCGACCAGGCAGGTGAGGGTGTTTTAGGATTTGTCACAAACCATAGTTACCTTGATAATCCAACCTTCAGAGGAATGCGTGAATCCTTGATGAATAGTTTTAACAAGAGCTATATTTTAAATTTACATGGTAACACTTTAAAAAAAGAGAAGTGCCCTGACGGGTCAAAAGATGAAAATGTCTTTGACATTATGCAGGGGGTTGCTATTGCACTTTTCTTAAAAAAGAAAGGCGATGGTAAGAGATGTAAAGTCAATTACTCAGAAGTATGGGGATTGAGAAAGTATAAGTATGATTGGCTTTTTGAAAATGAGATAAAAACAACCAAATGGAAAGAACTTTCCCCTAAATCTGAATTCTATTTTTATATTCCGAGGAACATCAGACTTTTGGAATTATATGAAAATTACCCCAAAATAACTGATATTTTTCCAATTAATAATGTAGGAATTGTAACATCAAGAGATGGTTTCGTGATAGACTCTAGTAAAGAGGCACTTAAACGTCGTATTAGAATGTTTTGCGATGAAGAAATGCCAGATAAGCTTCTCCGCCAGACATTTAATTTGAAGGATAAATCAAACTGGAATCTAAAGAAAGCAAGAGAAAGTCTAAGGAAGGACAAAAATTTATTGGATTCAATAACAAAGATATTATATAGACCTTTTGATATTCGCTGGATTTTTTATCACGATCAACTTATTGAAAGAGCCAGAAAAGAGGTCATGCGCCATATGCTTACTGACAATCTTTCAATCTGTTTTATGAGACAAGTTTCTTTAGATGAGGATTATACTCATTTTCTTATGAGTGAACTTATTGTTGACAACAGAACATTTTTAAGTAGTAAAGGAATTATTCAACAAGCGCCACTTTACCTTTACCCAGATAT
>Ga0315549_1002098_pt1 | contig 19472 bp, 20 predicted proteins | sample SalMarSW160200MG_FD_203101 | JGI IMG/M metagenome (GOLD analysis project Ga0315549, IMG submission 203101) | Salt marsh sediment microbial communities from the Plum Island Ecosystem LTER, Massachusetts, United States - Salt Marsh Sediment SW1601-200 ... | reverse complement strand
ATCTCTCCTTGTAATATGTACGCCTGTATGAATGTTTCCTCTAAATTTGTCTATTACAAAACAATCTACATATGCATGACTGTTTTCATTTAGAAATGGACGCATATTTTCCATAATTATACAATCAGCATCCATGAACACAATATAATCTCCTGCAAATTCTAGTTCTAGAATATGTTCCATAGCTTTAGAAAATGGTTTGATATTTTTGATAATATGTACATTATCTGGATCAATATTTTTTATAGCAAAATCTAATGCTATTTGAGATGTTCTTTCTTCAACTGTCCTAAAAACTAATTCAATTTTCCTCATAATTTAAATTATATTTACTAATTTGATATTTTTCTTTTATATAATATTATTTAAAATATTTTTAAGTAAATTGCTTAACTTTTTACAGTCTTTCAATTAACATTATTTCTTTATAGATTTTCTGGTTAAAGAGATTACTCTTAAAAAATTATACATTTATTGTAAAAAATATACATATATTCAATTTAATACTTATGATTTTTTGAGTAATTTCACTATCAATCAAACAATAAAAAAATATTTTTATTGATTTCTTTTAAAAAAAAGCTCATTATTCTTTTATGACAATTATACTACTACTATGTAGGTTAGCCTATAACGATTTCTCTGATTTTTCTAATTATCTTAAAATAGAGAATATTTGGAAAATTCATTCTCTTTTTAAAAAAAGGATGTAATTTCTTTTTGGTTTTAGGATAAATTTTAACTATAAAAACAATTACATTTTGCTCTTTTCTTTAGGACAGTAAGATATTTTATTTATTTGATCTAATATACTTTCTGGTAAATTATTTTTATCAGCGTCCATAAGAGTTATGATTTTTGATAATATAAGTAGTTCTTTTTGGTCTAATCCCCTAATATTACTCCATCCTTTTGTTTTATTTGTAATGCATATAAAATACTTTTTCTTTCCAGATTTTACACATCTTTTATCTTTACAACCTTGGCAATTAATTGGTGAAAAATAAACATTACCATTTCTTAAAAAAATTGAGAATGTTCCAAAATTATCATTGAATATATTAATATAATCTGGATTTTTATCATTAATTTCAATATCTAGTTTTTCCAATACTTTTTTTAGTGAGCTAGTATTTATTCTGCGAGAATATGACGAAATATAACTAGATTCATAATATTCATCACAGGAATAATCAATTTGTTTATTATTAACTATTATATTAAACGGAGTATAAGCGATGGCAAAATTATCTCTGGTTTTATTTTGTTTTATATTATCTAAAAGGAAAGTACTAATTTGACCAAAGATTTGTTTTGGGCTTAAAGTTTTACTAATTATAATATTTTCTTCTTTTCTAAAGTTTTTAAATTTCTGATTTTTAAAATAAGTTTGTTCTATATCTTCAATTGTTCGATCTTTAAGAACTATGCTGAATACTAAATTAACAACGGGGAGATTGGCTTTTATTTCATTAAAATAAGAGAATATTTGATCAACTTTATTCTCTGAAATAAGAACAATTACAGCTTCAGTTCCAGGATAATATGTTCCTCTTATAAACGCTTTTTCTTTTCCACAATGTATATTCCAAAGATAATATTCAAAAATATAGTGGTTTTCATGTATTAAATCGACTTTTGAAAGGTTCACTCCAATATTATTTTTATTTTGGATCGAAAGACAACTGGAACTCATTTTTCTTTGAAATTCATTTTTAATAAGTTCTTGACCGCCTAAGAGACAAATCTTTTTTTTAAAAATGCTATATTCGGAAGGGATACTTTTCAGAGAGTCCATCAAACACAATCTCCCTCTCATTTATTATAAAAATATAGTAATATGGAGAATAGGAGACCATAAATAATAAGTGTATTGAATATTTTTAATATATTGATTAAAGAAATAAAGTGATTGAATTAAATATGAGTGAAAAATATAAAGAATTCTTAAAAAAAATCCATAACAATAAAAAAAATAAAATTCCAGAATATATCACAATAACAATTCGTCCAGGGAAAAAAAAAAAACTGATGGATATTAAAATTCGTAAAGAGGAGGCAAATATATTAAAAATAATGGGGCATGAAGCAGAGGTAAAAGGTTGGTTTTTACATTCATATCATATCCCTTTAAAAAACCTTGGTTTAAGTGAAGATTCTAAAAATAAAGACATTATATCATATCTTAACGAACCTGAAAAAATTATGAGTGATAAATATACTAAGAAGCTTATTATTGAAATAATAACAAAATATTTAGAAATATCTGCAGAAGGAAAAACTCATTTTTTTAAAACTGAAAGATACAAAGTTAAAAAACAATATAATACTGGTGGGAAAGTAAAAACACTATAAATAAAACTATTATATTTTTCTGTTTATATCCTTGTTCTTTAACATATAAAATTAATCATTATTATTTCCTCTTAATGGCATTCCTTCAAAACTTACAAATTCATTTTTCTCAGGTTTAATACATCTATACGGATTTTTTTTATCTTCAATTTTTCTTCCGAATGTTAAGTAACCCGAATGACCAACCATTCTTGTTTCTGGCCGACTAGCATTTTCTTTTATTTGCATTGTCCTCAATAGCAATTCAACAGACTTCACATCAAAAAATTCATTTTTCTTCAATTCAAAAGTTGTCTTTTTTACTTGTTCGATTGTTGGAGAAAAGGATACAATAGAACCACTAAACTTTAGAAATTTCTTTATTTTTTTAATTGCTGCCCATGGATTTGGCATATCTAACACAATAGCATCTATATCTTCATGAATGATATCATCTTCAATTATATTTCCAAACCTAATTGTTACATACTTCTCAAGCTTGGCTTTTTTTATATTCTTACTTGCTTGTTTTATTGATTTCTCTCTGATATCATAAGAATAAACATGGCCATTAGGCCTTACATAGTTTCCTAAAATACATGTTAATGCACCAGAACCACACCCTGCTTCAACTACTTGACTACCTGGCTCAATACCTGTATTTAATAGAATTAGACCTGCATCTTTAGGATAAATTATCTGAGTTTTTCTTGCCATATGTAAAATAAAATCTGATGGAATTGGTTTAAGAATAATGAATTTATATCCTTGTTGTTTATAAGGTTTTGAAAATATACAGATTCCGTATGGTTTGCCGATTATATCATCAAATTCAATAATTCCTTTATGTGTATGAAAATTTTCTCCTTTTTTAACTTGAACTAGCCACCTCCTTCGATCATCTAAAATTAAATAGATAAATTCATTTTCCCTAATTATGTTTAGTTCTCTTTTTTCCATTATTTATTAACAAATCTTATAAAAATCTAAAAGATTATCATTTTATAAATTTCATTAAATAAAAGAATATATTATTATTCATTTTAATTAATTGAGATCTTATATGATAGAAATAGCCTTATCCTAATCCTTAATAGTTTAATAAATATAAAAAAATCAAAATATTTGAAAAATACAAATAAAAATATTATATATAAAGTAAAAGATAAAAATAATAATACCTTCTTATTATCAAATAATATTTTTAATCTATTTATAAAACTCCTTAATGAACTTTTTATGAGTAATGATAATACAGATAATAAATCAACCACTTCTTTTCAAGATCTTCAATCTCAGTTAGATAAAGCAAAGAATAATAGAGACGAATTAAATCAAAAAACAAAAGATTATATTAACACTCTTCAAGAAATCGAATCTAATATTAATGAATTAGTAAATGTTACAAAAGAGAAATATAGAAAGAGAAGGGATAGTTGGAATCAAAAAGTTGCAAAATTAAAAGATAAGAAAATCGAATATAAAGATTTGTTAACCAGATTAATTACTGAAAGAAATGAATTACAGAAAGATAAAAATAAACATAGAGGAAAATTCTCTTCTATAAAAAAAATAGATAGTAAAATAGAAAATTTAGAGAGAATAATAGAAACAGAGAATCTGGAGATCTCAGAGGAAAATATGTATATTGATCAAATACAGGATATGATGGAGAGAAAAAATGAGTTAATAGGACAAGAAGATAGCGATGATTATTTTAAAATAGAGAAACAAATAAAGATTGTTAAAATTAATCTAAATAAAATATATGAACAACTTAACAAATGGTCTAATAAATCTCAAGATTATCATATTAAAATGCTTGAAATATATGACGAAGTAAAAGAATATAAAGATAAAAAGAAAAAAATTGAAGAGGACTTAATAGAAAATAAAAAAAACGCTGATAAATACCATGAAGAATATTTAAAATTAGTGAAAGAAGGAAAGAAATTTCATCATAGTAAATTTAATAAACCTAGGAGACCAAATTATAAAAGTCATAAAAGTGACAACAAGAAATTAGAAAAAATAAAAAGAGATAAACTTGCTACAGCATTGGAAAAACAAAAAGCTGGAAAGAAGTTAAATATTTATGAAGCAAGACTAATTTTTGATAAAAGTAAAGGTTCATAATAATTGGTTTTGATTTTTAACTATTATTCATATGTATTAAAAACCAAACCATTTGATATCTAATCGTTAGTGAAAAAATTTTAATTAAAAGACATATTTTTTAAATCAATTTTTACGATAAAATAAATATTGAATAAAATTGAGCAATAAATTAGCAGAAATTCGTTTAATCTTACAAGAACATTCAAAAATGTTAAAGAGATCTATCCCTTTAATTGCTTCTGAAAATGTAACAAGTCCCGCTGTTGATGAAGCATGTGCTAGTGATTTTAGTCATAGATATGCCGAGGGATGGGTTGGACAGAGAGTATATGCAGGGTGTAAATATATAGATAAGATCGAACAAATCTGTATGGATCTAACAAAAGAATATTTTAATTGTGTACATGCTGATGTTCGACCTATTTCAGGTGTAATGGCAAATCTAGTACTTTATAATGCATTCACTTCTGAAAATAATGGAAAAATGTGTGCTATGCCTATACCAAAGGGAGGTCATATTTCTCATGCTCCGAAATATACTAGCTCTGGTAAGCCTATATATGGGACGGCTGGTACTGTCCGAGGTCTAAAAATAAAATATTTAGCATTTGATGAAGAAAATATGAATATTGATCCAGATAAATCAGCGATAATTATTAGAGAATTTGAACCTGAAATGGTTTTATTTGGTGCATCTGTATTTCTTTTTCCTCATCCTGTCAAAGAATTAAGTGATGTTGCTAAAGAAGTAGATGCCTTTATCGGATATGATGCGGCTCATGTAGCAGGTTTAATCGGTTCGGGATATTTTCAAGATCCTCTTAGAGAGGGGGCTGATGCTGTTGCTTTTAGCACCCATAAAACGCTTCCAGGTCCACAACATGGAGCGGTTATCTCAAATAGAGAAGATCTAATAGATTCATTAAAAAAGGCTGCATTTCCTGCTTTATTTTCTAATCATCATCTTCATAATGTCGCGGGTTTATCAGTGGCATTAACAGAGATGCTTGAATTTGGAAAGGATTACCATAAAAAAGTGATTGATAATGCAAAGGCTTTAGGCCAAGCTTTGAATGAGAGAGGTTTCAATGTATTATGTGAACATAAAGGATTTACTGAATCTCACCAGCTAGTGATAGATATTTCAAATTTTGAAAAAAATATTGGACTTGGTGGAGACATTGAAAAAATTTTAGAAGAAGCAAATATTATAATAAATCGAAACCTTTTACCACAAGATATTAGGAAAGGTAGACATTATTTGAATCCAGGAGGTCTAAGAGTTGGTACATCAGAAATAACTCGATTAGGAATGGGAAAAAGTGAAATGACAGATATCGCTGAATTCTTTAAAAAATTAATTATTGATCAAAAAGATCCAAATAAAATTAAACAAGAAGTATTAGAATTCAGAAAAGGATTTCAATCAGTTAAATACTGTTTTCAATCATCAAACCAAGCCTATGAATATTTAAACTTTTATTAGTATTATTAATAGTATTTATCCTATGACAAAATTTATCTTATATGTATCTTTTATCAAAATAATTTCTTTATTTTTTAATCATTAAAATTCGAATATTATGGAACTTGAAATTGTTGAAAAGGATAAATATAATTTAAAGCTCATTATAAGGGATATTTCACTTGAAATGATTAATGCTTTAAGAAGAATTATTCTTTCATGGATTCCTGCAATGGCCGTCGACGAAGTAATTATTCTGAAAAATGATTCACCTCTATATGATGAAATATTAGCACATAGAATTGGATTAATACCATTGAAAACCGATCTAGAATCTTATAGTTTACCTTCTGATTGTAGTTGTGGAGGGTATGGCTGTCCATCATGTCAAGTTTCTTTGACGTGTGAAGTTATTAATGATTCAAAAAATAATCTGATTATATATTCAGGAGATTTGAAGACTAGTGATCCAAATATCGTTCCTGTTGATCCAAATATACCCATAGTTAAAATTGGAGGGGGATCAAGTCTAATATTTGAAGCATATGCAACTCTAGGTAGATCTAGAACTCATGTTAAATGGCAACCTGTTTCAAACGTATTTTTTAGATATTTACCTATTATTGAATTTGATAATACTAAATGTGGTAATTGTCCCGATAAATGTATTGTTTCACGGATGTGTCCAGAAAAACTCTATGATTTCTCGGATCAAAAATTACCTAAACTTATCAAAGATCCTTGGAAGGCTTGCACATTATGTAAAGCATGTAGAGAAAATTGTCCTGAAAAAGCAATTAAACTGGATTGGGAAAAAGATACTTATCTTTTCTTTATAGAAAGTGATGGAGTATTACCCTTTAATGTTATTTTAAGAAAATTGTTTGAAATATTTTTTGCTAAAATTGATGAATTTGTTGATAAATTAGAACAAATCGAAATACAAGAATAATCCAATCAAAAATTTATTAAATTATCAAATTTTTATATAAATACCTTTAAATAATAAGAGAAAGTGTTGCTATTGAGTCATAAAGTAACAGGTCCAACAAATTACTATACACGTAAATTAATTAGGGATTTGTGGAAAACAAAAAGAAGAATTTGGAGAAAAATATCAAAAAAAATCGCTTCTCCAAGGAGAAATAGAGTAGAAGCTAATTTAAAAAGAATAAATAAAAAAACAAAGCAAAATGATGTTATTTTAATTCCTGGAAAAGTTTTGGGAATTGGAGAATTGAATCATAAATTAACTATTGCTTGTTTAAATTATTCAAAATCAGCAAAAGAAAAAATCGCAGCTTCAGGGAGTAAATTAATAACTATTGAAGAATTACTAGTAGAAAATCCAGAAGGAAAAAATATTAAGATTTTTTATTAAAAAATTAAGTGATATAAAATGCAAGAATATCTATTGTTAGATGCTAAGGATAAAATTTTGGGAAGATTTTGTAGTCAAGTTGCCAAAAAAACCTTATTAGGGCAACATATCGTTGTAATAAACGCAAAAGATGCAATTATTAGTGGAAATAAAAGTGAAATCCATGAAAGATATCTTTCAAAATTGAATATAAGAACAGCTACAAATCCAACAAAAGGACCTTTTCATCGCCGAAGACCAGATACATTTATGAAAAGAGTTATTAAGCAGATGCTTCCAAGAAAAAAAATCAGAGGAAAAGAAGCAATTAAAAGAATACATGTTTATGCAGAAAATATTCCAGAACGATTTAAACCAAAATATCAAAAATTAATTCCTCAAGATATCCCTAAATGTAATAAAACACGTCTCTTCTATTATAATAAATTTATAACATTAGAAAATTTATGTAATAGAATAGGTGGATGGAAAAAAAAAGAGATTGAGGCCTAATAATAATGTCAATGAAATTAATACAATCTGCTGGTAAGAGAAAAGCGTCTATTGCGAGAGCCACACTAAGATATCCTTCTAAAGGATTAATTAAAATAAATAATGTACCTTTAGAAATTTACAAACCAGAGATAGCTAGATTAAGGATACAAGAAGTATTAGAAATTATTAACAATCCTAAAGTTCAAAAATGTGATATTGAAGTTACTGTTAAAGGTGGAGGAACTAGTGGTCAAACTGACGCTGCAAGAATAGCAATTGCCAGAGCAATTAATAAATATATTGGAACAAAAAAAATAGAACGTACATTAAGAGAATACGATGATGCCTTATTAAGTGGTGATTCTAGGAGAATAGAACCAAAGAAATTTGGTGGAACTAAAGCAAGAAAAAGAAGACAAAAGTCTTTCCGTTAAAAAAAATTAAGTTATTTTTTCAATATTTGTACCTAATTTTTCTAAATCTTCAATAAAATTTGGATAAGAATCCTTTATTATTTCTATATCATTTATAATTGATTGTGTTGTAGAATATAGGCTTGCTACTATACATGCCATGGCAATTCTATGATCATTTTCATGATTTATTGAAGATCCAATTATATTATCACAGTGATAAATTTCTATTCCATCATTTTTTTCAATGATTCTTACTCCCTTTTTTTTTAATTCTCTTGCCATAACTAAAATCCTATTACTTTCTTTAAATCTTAAATTGCTAGCATTATATAATACAGTCTTTCCTTCTGCATAAGCTCCTAATACGGATAATATTGGAAATAGATCTGGAATATCACTACAATCAATCTCTCTACCTTTTAATGGATATTTATTAATGTTTCCATAAACCACAATCTTCTTTTCTTTTTCAAAAATATCAATTTTTGCTCCCATCTTTTTTAGAATATCAATAATTATTTTATCTCCCTGTATGTCCTGAAAATCTAAATTGTTTATAGAGATTTGAGAATCATTAGGAGATAGAACAGTGGCTGCAATTATAAATGCAGCAGAGGAAAAATCAGCAGGTATTTCATAAATCTGAGTTCGTGAAACCTGACCTGTTTGAATAAAATATTTTAATATCTTATCTTTTTCCTTTTTCTCAATGATATTAATTCCAAATTTTTCAAGTAGATTAAGAGTAATTTTTATATAGGGATATGATACTAATGGTGTTGTGATTTTAAGTTCAATAATATTTGTTTTATCACACTTTAGTAAAGCGCATAAGATAATCAATGCTGTAATGAATTGTGAACTTATATCTCCTTTTATTTCAATTGATTTACATATTTTTTCTTTCCTCTCAATAAAGAATTCTTCTTCACTTAATTGATATTGTGCACCTAAATTTGTTAGAGCTTCCAATAATGGAAGAATTGGTCGCTTTCTTTTAATAAATTCTCCCTTAAACCTTAGTCCACCCTGAATTAATAAACTTAAAGCAGTAAAGATTCTTAATGTTGTCCCCGAATTCTTACAATCAACTGGTTTTCTATTATCAAAAGAAAAATTCATTAATCCACTTACAACTAAAGAATTTTCATTTATTTTAGCAATTTTAACTCCTAAAGATTTTAATATCTTAATTGTGACTATTACATCCCCAGAAATCAAAGGATTCTTGAGAACTGATGCTCCTTCAGTAATTCCAGCTAAAATAAATGCTCTATGAGAATAACTCTTAGAACCAGGAGGAATAATAGTTCCTTTTATTGGATTTGCAGGAACTTTTATTTTAAGATTCATTAATTAATAAAGGGTTTTTTTTAGTTAAATTCTTTTTTGATTTTTCAATCAATTCATACTTTTTACCAATTTGAAAAGAATCTCTCAATCAAAGAAATTGAAATTAGAAAATAAATTAATAAGATTTATTTGAAAAATAAATATAAATTTAAAAAACTTTAATTTAGTGTAAAATCATAAAATCTAGAATATGATTAATAATGTATATTGAACAAATAATCTAGCAGAGATTTGTGAAAAATGGGATTTAATACATTAGGAAAACTGTTTAAAATAACTTCATTTGGAGAAAGTCATGGTGAAGTAATTGGAATAATTATTGATGGTGTTCCTGCGGGATTAGAAATTAATTTAGATTTTATCCAAGATGAATTAACGAAAAGAAAACCGGGCCAATCTAACATTACTACCCCAAGAAATGAATCTGATAAAGCAAAGATCATTTCAGGAGTGTTTAAAAATAAAGCTACGGGTGCTCCAATTTGTATTGTTATTGAAAACAAAGATGTTGACTCTTCTAAATATGAAAAATATAAAGATCTATTAAGACCATCTCATGTAGATTATTCTGCTTTGAAAAGATATGGAGGATATGCTGATTATAGAGGATCAGGAAGATTCTCTGGAAGAATAACCGCTGGATTAGTTGTAGCTGGAGCAATAGCAAAAAGAATTCTTAAACTCTATAATATTTCCATTTTTGCTTATACAAAAAGTATAGGGCAAATTAATGATAATAATGATTATATAATTAAGGATGTTGATAATTTTATAGAAATACGAGAAAAATCCATCGTCAGAAGTTTAAATAATAAAATATCTGAAAAAATGGTTCAATTAATTGAACATATTAGAAATGAAAATGATTCTATAGGTGGTATAATTCGATGTATTGTAAATAATTTACCTTCAGGAGTCGGTAGTCCCTTATTTGAGGGATTAGAATCTAGTATAAGTAAAGCAATCTTTTCAATTCCAGCAATAAAAGGAATAGAATTTGGATTAGGATTTAAAGCCGCAGAAATAAAGGGATCAATACATAATGATCCTTGGATAATTAAGAATGGAGAGATAAGAACTACTACAAATAATTCAGGAGGGATTATTGGTGGTATTTCAATTGGTATGCCTATAGTTTTTCAGGTTGTTGTCAAACCTACAGCATCAATAAGTCAAGAACAGAACACTGTTGATATTGCTAAAATGGAGAATACTAAATTGAAACTAACTGGAAGACATGATCCTTGTATTGTTCCCAGAGCAGTCATAGTTGTTGAGGCAATAACTGCTATAACATTATTAGATCAATTATTATTTGAAGGTAAAATTCCTAATGTTATCAGATCAGAAAAAAAAAAATAAAAAAAAAGTATATCATTCTATTAAAAATAGGAATATAGTTATAAACATCATTAAATTAAATGATAAATGACAGATTATAGAAGGTAATATTGATTCGCTTCTTTCCTTAAGTATACTCAGAATCCAGCTAAGTCCCAACATTAATAAAAAAAAAATTGAACCTGATAAAAATAAAAAATACCAATTACTACCAATTCTATTAATACCATGGTGAAATATATGAATTCCTGCAAATGCTAAAGCATTGCCAATAATTGCAATATTTTTATTTTTCTTTTCTTTGATTGATTCATGAATTATTCCACGGAAAAACAATTCTTCTCCAACCGAACTAAATAAAATACCTGGAATAGTAATAATAAGAACTATACTAGCTGTAATATATTCTGATGAAAAATCTTCAGGTAAAATTTGTTTACTTATATTAATATACCAATTATCAATCGTCATGTCAAATAACAATATTCCAATTAAAAAGCAAATAAATGATAATAAAAGTCCTAATAGAAAACTGTATAATAACCAAATTTTTTTATTTGGTTTTCTAATTCCTATTTTTTTCAATCCATATTTTGAAAAAAAAATAAAAGGTAGAATCCACATTAGTAAAAAATTTACTAAAATCAACATTTCTACATCTCCTGGACCAAGTAAACCATAAATCCTTGGATAACTTAATAAAATAAACAAAATTATGCTTAGGATCAAAGCACTTTTAAATATTTTCTTCCAAATGGGGCGTAATAAATTATTTTTCTCATCCATCCGAGTAAGCACTTTAAAATGATTATAAATAAATAAATTTAAAATTAGAATATAAAATTTGAATGGACCAATTATTATTTAAATATCAAAATAATTGAGATGAGAAGATTTAAGGGGTTCAATTATTAAGGATGAAAAAGGGTATAATTAAAGAAATATTTTATAACTTTTAATTACAAATTTTTATAAATAATCACAAGGTAATTATTATATAATTAAAAATCCCTCTAATTAATGATAATTTATGAGTAATAATGTTGACACCTCTGGGCAATGGAATGAATTCTATAAAAAAAAAGGAGATTATTTGGTAGAATTATCTCAAAATCATTTTATGAATAAAGAATATCGTAAATGTCTTGAATTATTAAATCAAGCTTATGCCATGTATAAAAAGGGTAATTGTACGGAAGATGCAGAGAAAACAAAAAAAAGATTTGATGAAATTAAACAACAACATTTTAAAAAGAATGATTAAATATTATTCTAATAAACTCCTTGAATTCCAATCAGACTTCATAAAAGATATAATCTGTATATTCTAAATTTTTTTTTATAATAAAGAAAATAATAAATTTTATATAAATTAAAGAGTTATTTTTAAAATGAAAAGAATAATTATGGGATTTGGATCTCATCTGTATTTTCTTTAAGTTTATTTTCAATATCTCTAATATGTGGTCCATTCCAGAATATTTTTCTACAATCTAAATTTAGACATTGATAAAATTCATTATAATATTGAAATGTATCTTCTTTTACTTTATCCTTTATTAGATTTTTATCAATTACTTCTTTTAATTCTGAATTACAAACAGAACAATGAGCTTTTTTTATATTAAAATTATAATTCAATCCAAATTCTTTTTTTAGCTGATTTAAATAGCTATATATATTTTCTCCTTCCAAAAAAAAACTCTGGTTTTTAAATCTTTCATATAAAGGTAAATCTTTTGTAATGATGATTCGATTAGTCTTTTTTGCATATTCTATTAATATATCATCTGGAATTGAATCTAATTTATAAATTTTCTCCAAATCATTCGCATATATCGTATCATAACCAAAAATTCTTAAAAATCTAGACAGTCTTCCAAGCATTGCGTCTATCAAGAATTTCAAAAAATCAACTCTATAATATTATAATTAAATAATAATATTTTTTTATTATTTAAATCTGGGATAAATTAATAGAAAATTATTAATTTTTTAAAATTAATCTATTCTTTAGATGATGTCTATAAAAGATTTAATGCAAAAAGCTGTAAATTTCCATGGACATAGTTGTCCAGGTTTAGCATTAGGTGTTCTTGTTTCAAAATATATTCTAGACCATGGAAATGATTTTTCCATTGATGAAGAGTTGGTAGCCGTTGTAGAGACAAATTCTTGTGGAGTTGATGCTATTCAAGCATTATTAGGGACGACCTTTGGAAAAGGTAATTTGAAATTTAAAGATTATGGTAAAAATAATTACACATTTTATAATAGACACACAAAAAAAGCTGTGAAACTAAAATTAAAAAAAAGTAGCATTTCCCAAAATATCCAAATCAGAGAAAAAAGGATAGAAAAAATACTCAATTCATCACCAGAAGAAATTTATACAATTAATAGTATAGTATTTAAACCTCCTGAAGAGGCACAAATTCATGATAGAATAATATGTGATAATTGTGGTGATCCAACAATGAGTACAAGAATTAAAGCTATTAAGGGTAAAAATTTTTGTATTCCATGTTATAAAGAATAAATTAGCAGGAAAAAAATATTAAGATTTTTACATTCCTAACATTAATAGAAATTATTAAATCTGAATTATAATATATGTGATAAAATCAACACAAATTCTCTAATTATTCCTCAGGATAAAGCATTAGAAATCATTAAAAAGGCAAAAAATATTTACCTGAGAAAATGTGTTTGTCGGGCAAAGGTAAGAAAATGTCCCCCAGATACATGGGAAGTGTGCCTTCTTTTTGAACATGCGGCAAAGGATGATCTTAAAGAAGCTTATCCAATACAAAAGGAACGAGCATTATCAATTCTTCAATATGCTAAGGATAATAATCTCATCAATAGACTTTTTTACACCGTAAAAAGTCATCATATAACAGAAATCTGTAGTTGTTGTTCATGTTGTTGTTCACCTATTTTAAGAATAAAGAAGAATTCATCATATGATAACGAATTAAAAACTAACTTGATTGCGTTTACTAATAATGAACTCTGTATAAAATGTGGTATATGTCAAGAGATATGCGTATTTGATGCAAGGAACTGGAATGATGGAAAACTGAGTTTCAATGAAGTAAAATGTTTTGGGTGTGGTCTTTGTATAAATAATTGCCCTATGAATGCAATTTCATTAAAAACAAAATCTAACCATGGAATAATTATACCAGAAGTAATATTATAGTTATAATCATTAAATAATTATAATATTAAGCGATTGTTTACAACAAATTTATTAAAAATAAATTTTATGATATTTCTATTAATTTAAATAAATATTTATTAATTCTTTAATTAATCTAAATAATAGTTTTAATGCAATTATATCTTGTTATGATTATACGAGAATTTTCTGAAAGGGACATTGATGAGATAACTAGATTAATGAAGAATCTATGTAGAATAAAAGAGCAGGAATTTAATGAGCAAAGATGGAGAAAAAGTATTGAAGGTCAAATGAAGCAAGATAATAATAGTCAAGTTATGGTTGCATTTGATATGGAAACTAATCATGTTCTCGGAATGGCTTACTGTGCTGTAAAAACTTCAGATAATGGTTTTCGATTTGGATATCTATCCAATCTAATAGTTAAAGAAGAAAAAAGGAGAACAGGTATAGGGGAAAAGATTATTCATTCTATTATAGATTATTTTAAGAATAACCACATTCAATCTATTAAAATTTCTTTAAAACCTAAAGTAACTAAACCAGTAGAAAAACTATTTACTAAATTTGGTTTTGAAGAAATTTATCGTATATATGAATTAAAAATTTGATTATATTACTAAAATGAGAAGATTTTTACCAATTATTTTAAATAATTATTTATATTTGACAAGTAAGAGGATAATTTATGATTAAAGAATTGAAGAAAGATAATACTTTATTAGTTAAAGGCCCTACTCGAATTGAAGTAATGGAAGGATTTGTTGAAATTTTTGGCAAAGAAATATCTAGTGAACATAAAGAAAGAACACTTATTATACCCAGTGCAACTAGATATCCATTGTATGCCATCCAAAATTCAAAATTGCAAATAACAGCCAATAATCCCGAAGAAAACCTTGAAGTTGTTAAGGATAATTCAGTATCAAAAGAATGGCAAGATATAAAGGACACTATTCTTAATTATATTATTAGTAACAGAAACGAAGTTCCTGTTAAAATTATGACTCTTGGTATAAGTAGTGGTAAAACTGCTTTAATAAAATATCTAGCAAATAATCTTTTAAAAGAAGATTTAAAAGGAGGATATCTCGATTCTGATCTTGGGCAACAAATAATGTATTTACCTACCACTATTAATATCGGAGAAATAAAAAATCCAATTTTTTCAGGAGAACATATTAATCCAGAATTTACTCAATTTATAGGAGCCACATTTCCAAAAGGAAATCTTAAATTTATTGTTTCTCATTCATGTAAGGATTTAATTGATAATTACGTTAAAAAACATAAAGAAACAGATTTTATTCTTATAGATAGTGATGGATGGATAAAAACCGAAGCAGGTATTATATATAAAAATTTTTTTATTAATGCTATTGATCCTGATTTTATTATTTTATTCCAAGATGAGGAGATTGAGGAATTAAAAGAAATTGAAAAAAATGCAAAATCTAAAAAAAAAAGAAAAATACTCATAATTAAAGAAAAGAACGATTATTTCTATGAAAGAAGTAAAGAAGAAAGAAGATTTCTAAGACAAAGTCAATTCTCCAAAATATTAGTAGATTATCGTAAAATGACTATTCCTCTAAATGATATTAAATTCGTAAAACATGATTATAATGAAGAAGAAGATAAATTAATTGAAACAGAAATTAACCTTAATGAGCTAGTAAGATTACCTTATCATTATGTAATAATTGCTCTTCTTACTAAACGCTCTAAATTAATAAAAATTGGATTACTCTTTTCAATTAATTTAGATAAAGAGTATATCTTATTATTCTCCGAGTTAAATTACAAAGAACAAATTAAGGTAAAAAAGATTCTAGTAGGTAGCCTTAGATTAAGCACAAAGGGAAATCATCAAGGTTATTTATACTTATAAACTTATTTTCCTCGATAAAATACATATTACATTAATCTCACTTTATCAATATTTAAAAAACAAAGTATTTATTTATTAGCTTGATCTTAGTATCAATAATTAATCCCTAAAATGATGAAATTTCCTTGAGTGAAGAAAAACTTTCAAGATTTGTCAAATTAATGAATAATTCTATTTCCAATTCAGATTTAGATTTGATTAATTTGGGAAAATCATTAGGATTAGATTTGGTTTCATTTACAGAATTAAGAGAATCTCAGGAAGATGAATTTACAGATAAAGTTAGAAAAAAAGCTCTTGCTAAACTAGAAAAAATTAATGGAGATGTATTGCACGACCTTGATGTATTTTATGTAGGAAGTATTGATTTTATGGTATGTAAGGATCAAGGTAATGGAAAAAAATATTTTTTATTAGAAACGAATGGAGCGAGTAATAGAGGACTTTCGATTTTAACTGAAAAGCAACAAAAAATAATCTATAATGGTTATTTTGAAGCGATTAATCAAGTAATAATGAAAAATAACAGAAAAGATGAAAAAATATTAATTGTTGTAGGAGTCCCCATTAATGATGGTTTAATCCATGAAAAAGCAATAATGATTGAATATTTAAGGACTTTAATTAATGCTAAAGGATTATCAGTTAAATTATTTAATTTGGATAATTTTAAAAGAAGTTTTGATTGTAATATAGCATTCTTAATTGCTGACTATAAACAATTGTCTTTAAACCTATCATTTAAAGATAATTGGATTAAGTTTAAAAATGAAAATATAAGCTTATTAATTGGAGATGGGATTGCAAGACGTATAAATGATCCTAAATTTGAAGGAATAATTAAAGAGAATTTTCGAAAAATAAAAACAATAATTATTAATCCCATTTATATGGTAACTGATGATAAATCATTAACTTATTTAGCACAGCATTTAGATAATAGATTTCTTGATGAATTTAATGCAGCGCCTTTTTTATTTTCTAAAGCATTCAATGAGGAGGAACTTATTGAAAAAATTAAAAAAGCTATTATTGAATATAAAAAACCTTTAATAATTAAGCCATATGGAGGTTCTGGTGGGGCCGGAGTAATGTCTATTTTTCCAGATGATATAAATAAAAATCCTTCTAAATTAAAAGTTATTGTAAAAAAAAGTAAAGAAGAATTTTATGTTAAGTTTATGAAAAATAGAAATCCATTTCCCTATACTATACAGGAAATGGCTGATTTCTCTTTAATAGATTGGAGAGGCGCTAAACATACTTTCGATATAAGAATTTATGTATCTCAAATAAATGGAAAGATAATACCAATTGGAGGTTTAGCTCGAATAGCTCGTGGAAATTATATATCTGGTCTAAATAAGGAAGAATTTGTTGTCAACCTTTCTGGTTTTGATGGAAGAATCGAAGTAGATCGAGGGATAGGCTTATCTGAGAAATCCACAAAACTTCTAGACATGAAAATGGACCATTTTATTGAAATTTTTTGTAATTCTTGTATTATTTTTAAAAGTATCGTAGATAATTATAAAAATATCTTATCTTTTTCAGATTGGGATAGATTTATTGGTCCTTACTAAAATGAAAATAACAACTCTAAAAGCTTTATTAGATATAAATAATCGGGAAGAATTATTTAAAGGTTTAATCTTAAAATTTCGTGATTTTACTCAAATAGATCATATCATTTTTAAACAATATGAAACTTCAGAAGGACCCATCCCTTGCATTTTTATCAAAAATAATGTTGATTCTAAAGGTATAAAATATGTTAAGGTATTTATATCAGCACAACATAATGAATTTAATGGATTATTTGGAACATTAGAATTTCTCAATCATATAAGTGATAATAACCGTGAGTTAAATGAGATATTGAGTAAAAATCAAGATCTAATATTTTTTCCAATTATGAATCCTTATGGATTTTTAAATCCAAGCAAAAATAATAAATTCGGTTATTTTTTAAAAAATGGAACAAATTTAAATAGATTTTGGCGAAGAACTTTTGCCCCAGAACATCCACTAAGTCAAAGGGATAGTATAGGAAATCAAATTCCTGAACATGCAGCATTTGTAAAGAAAGTCCTCCAAAAATATTGGGATAATGAAAAAATTACAATCTATATTCTAGACTTTCATGAAACCTCTCTTTTAGATCGATTCTCGTTAGATTTACTCAATAATTTTAGTAAAAAATCAATTATGTATAAATTCAATCATTGGCTAAAGGAGGGAATTATTTTAAATGTAATAAAGTTATACAATATTAATTATCATAAAAAACCACTATTTAAAAAAAAAAAACAATCTGATAATTATACTCAAATTAGTATATCATCGAAACAATTAGATTTTGTTTATGAAAAGTTACAAAAATATATCTCTAATAATTCAGGTAAATTACCTTTCTACTTTTTATATAGTGATAAAAGTAAGAATTATTGTCTAAAATTAGCAAAAGAAATATATGAAAAATTAAAAGATAATCTTTGGGAAACATATTATCCCGCTTTTAATCATAATTTTATTGATCATGGATGTTTTGTAAAAATGAGTGATGCAACTCCACGTAAAAATATTTATACCATGGAAATTGAATCTCAAAAACAATTCTTCAATTTATTTGAAGAATATGAAAAATCAAATTCAGATCCAGACTACTTTGAGAATAAATTGAGATCAATAAATTTAAGTATAAAATTAGCCCATGAAGCAATTAAAAAAATGATTAATCTATTCTAATTATTTAAAAAACTTAAAATCGCACCCGTAAGCGCAACTTCATTTTTCTTGCTAATATGCCCACCTTTTCTAAAAACTAATTGATTCTTCTCGGGTAAATCTAAAATAGACACATTCTCTTTGAAATTATGAAATTTAATTACATTATCATTTCTACTATGTATTAGAAAAATTTTTCTAATATATTTTTTCCATTCTTCTTCTGAGAGTTTTTTTTTAAGGTCCTTGAATATAAGTCCAGGAGACAATTTCTTTACTTCCTCTTCGTTGGGAAATATTTTAATACCTTTCATTAAGAAACTCAATAAAACAATGGGATTAAGTCTTTTAACAGTTTTTTTATAATCAGAAATTGCTGATATTGCAATTATTTTTTCGATGTTTTCTTCCATATAACTTCCTGCTAATACAATTAAGGCTCCGATACTGAATCCAATTGAGTGAATTTCCATATTCGCTAGATCTTTATGTTGTCTTACCCAATTAATTAAAATTTTATAATCTTCAAGTCGCTTGATAAATTGCCCTCTTTTTCCCACTTTTTTTGATTTACCATGCCCTCTAGCATCATAAGCAAGAATAATATATCCTTGAACTGCTAATGGAAGGTATATATATTGAAGAGCCTCTTTTTTATCACCCAAACCATGATTTACAATAATTACAGAATTTTTCGAAAGGATTTTGTTTTTATCGTTTGGAAAAATAAGATTTGCTGTGATTTTACCATTCTTTTTTTCTTTATCAACTAAAATTTTAACTGT